>Ga0307511_10001547_pt1 | contig 24364 bp, 24 predicted proteins | sample 13_EM_MG_FD_200266 | JGI IMG/M metagenome (GOLD analysis project Ga0307511, IMG submission 200266) | Populus trichocarpa ectomycorrhiza microbial communities from riparian zone in the Pacific Northwest, United States - 13_EM | ecosystem: Host-associated > Plants > Roots > Unclassified | place... | reverse complement strand
TAATAATAGTCTTTGTGTTGTAGCTTAACTTGTCAAACCTATAATCCAGATAATGGACTCAAACGGGTTAAATAATGTTTTTTCTCTCAAATTTACATTTAACCTCTCTCTCTCTCTCTCTCTCTCCCTCTATATATATATATATATATATATATATATATATATATATAAAAGCAAAAAATATCCAAAAAATAATTGTCGCTTAAAAAAGGCTCTATAAACAAAATAAAAGAAGAAGAAGAAGAAAGGGTATTAATCTAAATATAAATAAAAATAATTTTGAAAAAAATGCATTGATTCTAAATATATATTTTTAATATATATATATAAGCAAAAAATATCCAAAAAATAATTGTCTTTTAAAAAAGGCTCTATAAACAAAATAAAAAAAGAAGAAGAAGAAAGGGTATTAATCTAAATATAAATAAAAATAATTTTGAAAAAAATGCATTGATTCTAAATATATATTTTTTAATATATATATATATATATATTAAAAAATAGCAAAAAAAGAGCTAAAAATAATTTTCATTTAAAAAAAGGCTTTATAAACAAAATAAAAGAAAGAAAGGATATTAATCTAAATATAAATAAAAAATAATTCGGAAAAAGCATTAATTTAAAAAAAACAAGAATAAAAATATTTTTAAAAAAAGAAAGAAAAGGTCAAGTCAGCCTACTTGGCCCATTCGTTAGGGTCCTCGTGCATGAGCCCTTTTTTATGTTACATCTAGGACGTGTTGTTTGCCCCATTTTCTTTTGAAAAAAAAAAGGAATCAGACTACGTGTTGCTTGATTTTTTCAGAATCCACTCATTGTAGTGTCTGGAAAATCAGGCCAAATGATTCTGACTCAAAACCTATTTTTGACCTCTTTTTTAAATCAAAACGCCTAGAAAATACTCTAGAAGCCGTGATAAACCTATTCATGCCCTCTATAAACTTCAAAAACTATCCCAAAACCCAAAATCAACCCGAAACTAAAAAAAAATTCACTTAATATGACCTTCTTTCATCAAATGAAATCATTTGAAACAAATATCAACTGTTTCGGTGGCGTAAATCGGCGTCAACAATATTTTTTCTCTCTTCGTTGGAATTCGACGACCTCTCTCTTCTTTTAAACTAGAGACTAAAAAATAACAAAAAATAAACTTTTATACCAAAATATAATTGAAAAAATATTGAGGTACCGAACATTTATAGTTTCTAAAATATGAGGACCAAATTAAACTTTTATATTAACTATGAAACCATCACCCATCTAAAACGTTTTTTTTTTATCCCCAATCTTTCAATCTCATCCTTAGCCAATAAAATTTATTTAATTGCTGAATCTAGTTCGAAAAGGATGAAACCACATTTAAAAAAAATCTTGAGGATCAAATTAAAAAAACAAAGAAGTTCAGCACAGTTTATCTATAATAATATTTGAAAGGATGAACAGTGCAATCTTCCAAAAAAAACCCATGCCTTTTAGTTTTCTAAGTAATTTTTATTATTAGCCCCAATTTCTGGCTAACAAATTTTGATAGGGTAAGAAAACAAAAACAATTAATTTGGGGCCTATTTCACATTCCAATTTAATAATACTCCATTGGTCATCTAAACTTTTTTTCTTCCAGCATTAAAAGATATTTTCCTTGCGTTTCCCACACCTCAGGAAGTTTTCCCACACTGTATAGTTGTTGTAAACAAGTGGGGAATACACACATGCAAATAAACAGAATAATGCACAGTAATTAAGAAAAAAATATCAATTATCAGTTTGTTCATCAACTGAGATTAAGTTCCATCACAGATGATTTTAAGGATCAAGTTTCATCCCGCACGATTTTAAGAATTAATCTTGAGGTTTACACCCAGAGAGTTAAAGAAAGGAACGTAACTCCATAAATTGTTATTGGGACTGGTTTCATATTCAAGTCACTACTTGTGTTGCATCATTTCCATGCTAGATGCTTACTGTGTTATTTCATGCTAATTACTGCCTGCCATTTATTACTAGCGGGAAAATCAAAGGCTATTGAATTATTAAAATAGATATAAAAAAAGAGAAAAAAATGCACTTCATAATTCCTTTTTTCTTTTTCATCCAGGCAACAAAACTCACAAACGGGTAATTATATTGAACTTTCTACGCCAATGTTGGTATTGGTTGTTGAATGATTACAACACTCGCAAGGAGGACCGTCTAATGCATGCTACCGCATTCTTCTGAATCAAAACTTTAACTAGCATAATCCAAAGGTTGACGACCTGCTACACATCCAAGTTCCCATGAATACACCCAACACTTTGATAAAGATGGGAAGAAGGCAGACAGTACAGCCACTCCAGCTTTTCCAGTTAACAACAAATCGATGTGAGACATGGGCATGCACGGGGTTTCTACCTAGTAGCAGCCCTTACACTCATGGATGAGTGATAGTTGGTGCTTCTCTGTTTCCTGTAAGATGTGTACACATCGTCGTATTGACTTGGCTCGTTAGGATCGGCTGTTGCCCCAAGTCCCAATCTTCCCGAGCCAGTTCCATGTTTCCGCTCCACACTTCCATCTGCATAAGCTCCTGTCTCTGGCTCAACCTGCAAGTTTGGGGGAGGAGGGATGCAAGCTCCCCCCTTGCGAATGGGAGACTCTCTCTCATACTCATCATCTTCATCTTTTGGGTCAGCTCTCATAGGTCCCTCAGATGGGTTAACCTCTCCAATCTCTTTAAAAAACTTTGAGACTCTATCTAGAATTTCTGATGGGGGTACATTGGATGGGGGTATGGTTGTCGGGATGTCCAAAGGGCTCAAAGGTGAGTAGGGCACCCCACTGCCAATCTGCATCTTTCTGACCATTCCAGGAATAAGACCGGGTGGGAACAGGGGATATGGTGACAAGTTTTCAGCAATGTTAGCAGGAGGTGCTTGCAATAAATGTGGTGCGGGCTGTTGACCTGCTGGCAGAACAGAAGAATTTATGGGCAGGGAACCTGGAAAAGTAGCAGCAGGGACTGGATTTGGAATAAATTGCTGATTTCCAAGGGTTGGAAGCATGACGGGCAGCATTTGTTTATCAAGATGCTCCTGATCTGGTACACTTTGCCTATCAGGTGGCCATTGTGGAGCATTGTGGCTTGTTGCGTGTTGAGTAAAGCCTGCAGGAAAAGGAACTTCTGTGACATTTCTCACGAGAATGAAATTGCCAAATTCTTCAAAACAAATCCGAAGACAAATCACTTTATGCTATTAAGCTGCCCCTAAAACTCAATCAGTAGTCACAACTACCCCTGGTACAATAACACTATTGGTTTAAAATGCTCTGCATGTATAGCAAGAGGATGGAAGGAGCTACCTGCAGCAGGCACGGAATCTGTTGAGCCAGTAGATAATTCTTTTGGAGGCCCTGGAAAAGAATTTACTGGTGGTCCACTAACCATCTCACCTTCAAGTTTATAAATGGTATCTTGATCATAGACCTCCTTCGAGGCCCAGAACTGCAGAATTTTCTGCAACCGCGACTGGTTTTCATCCTTATTCTGAGGGTAGTGATAAATCCTTGCAAGCATGGAACCTAGCACAGGCTTAAATGCAAGGGCTTCATTATCAAGATCATGGGGATTAATTCTCCTTTGCAAACTGCAGGTAACGAATAGCAAAAAGGTCAAGGAAGTTTCAGACTACTCTTTCCCTATGAACAAAAGCATCATTTCTACCAAAGAAAAAAAACGCAATCATGGCTCACAATGCCATAGCAAGAAAGTAAAAAAACCAAAACAAAATACAACCAAGCAGAGATGGAAATCTACAGGTGGTTGCTTTAAAAATCAAGCAGGCTTGAAGATTCATACAAGATAATTCTTAAAATAAAAATAGTCAAATATTTCAAAAGACAAATATGAAGGACCTAACAGACTGGAAGCTGCAGAGAGTCAGCCACAGGGTAATTAGGATGATAAAAGAAGACTGACATAAAAGACTTTCGGAGAAACTGCACATTTTGGAGATATAACTATAAGTCTACAACACATTTACATATTAATGTCAACTTTCAAGGTGCACACATAAATTCCAAAGCTTTTACATATTAGATATGTAACATGAATCTAACATGAGCTCCAGTGGCAAAAAGGAAACTACAATAACATTAGGGATCGCCAATAATGTTATCTGAAATTGTGCTCAGACTTTTAGCTGATGATGTAAACTTGAACATGTTATTTTTTTTCCCAATACAGGTGGAGCACCCCCAGTGCCACTTCATAGAATCTCCTAATGATACAAAGATGTGAAAACAAGCCATCACCTCCTGCAAAAGTTTGTGTTCCTTGCTTGTCATTTGCTTTCAAGTTCATACAAAGAAGGCCTAAAGCTGGGATTGAGTTTGGCCTTTTAGGGCTAGAATTCAAGGAGAAGCAGCTGCTCAATCATGGAGCTAGATTGCAGACTGAAGAGACAATGCTAAAAAAAGAGCATCGGAGATTGAGAGAGATACTTCAGCTTTCTGAAATCTATTCCCAAACTACAAAAAATGTTATTATGTGGCCTTTTATCTGAGGCCCTGTTTGTGAGTTTTTTCCAATTATATACTGTAGAGACTATAGAAGGCAGTAAGATATAATGTTCTCTCACTAATATTTGTGAGACAGATAAAAAGGATAACAAGTGGGGCTTAAAACTATGAATAGGCCACAAATATGAAACTTTGGGTTTATATCTTTGCAATGGCAATACTTTTAATAAATCCTATCTACACGTACCAAAATCTTAAGCCATTACATGCTATGTAAAAGAGGGAGATTTTCAATTAGGAAGGAAGCTGGGACCACAAATTTCAAATAATTTACACTATCAAGGGCGCTTTCACAAGTCAAAGTATTCTGAAATTCTGGTTCCTTGAATTTTTATAAATCTAATCATTCAAGGGTGCTTTCAAATGGAAAAATCTACTTCTGGTAGCTGAAAGCCAACAACTTCATTCTCTACTTTGCGATTCAATACTTATTTATCTTATTTCCATCTTTGTCAAATTCGATTATAGGTAAGTATCTACATTCTGATGAACCATTTCAAGTTCGATTACTAGTAAGCATCCAATTCTGATCAACCATATAACTTTGAGTAATTTACCTCAATGGGACTAGATTTCAAAGCAATGAAAACACAGAGTTTAAGCTTCTTTAAGAACAGAAGACCTCAGATTAAGATAATATTGACAAGGAATCCACTCATGAAGTATTATAGCAATATTTGACTAAAGAGGTCCTTCTAGCACAAGGCACACAATTACAAAGATCAATTCCATTAAAGATATATGCATCCTTAAGAGGGGAAGGAGAGACGAATGAAAAGAAAATGAATCAAACATGAGTGTATGATGTAAGGAGCTTATGAACAAACAACAGAGACAAACCGCTGTTGCTGAACAATACAGATTTTGTTAAGGAGTGATCAAGTTGCAGTAAGTTCAGACAGCAATGCAGAAGTAGAACCATACCTGTCAAAAAGAATATCATTGGCGAGATAGATAATGTGCAATTGCCTCTCAGAATCATCCAGAGAAAAAATCCTGTCCCTAAGTGCTTCAGCAAGAGCTGGTGCAAATGGAGACCTTTGCATGAACCAAGTCTTGGCCCCTTTGATAGACTCCTTGGTACCATTTAGAGTGTTAAGCACATTACTGAGTTCCACTGCAACATCAGGAGGAAGTGGACCAGAGAGTCCTTTCAAGGACTTGGATGGTTGATCAAAATCTGATCTACTATGAACACCAAAGGGCTGTGGAGTGTGCTGGTGATGGTGATCATAAAAAGGTGGAAAAGGAGGTTGGTGCATTTGAGGAGGAGGCCCAACAGTGGCATTCATCATTGGGTTTGGTGTTGGATGCATCATAGAAGATGCTTGGAAAGGAGGATTGAGAGGACCACGCGTAGATAACCAAAGCTTATACCGATAATATGCATGACCCTCTCCTCCAAAAAGGAAACTATAAGCAGGATTATCCTGCTGTTTTTCACGGATCATGACTTCAAATTCCGGCCCATTCTTTGTGGCATACTCAACAAGCTTATCTATACGTTTCTGAAGCTCAGGATCAGATGGAGGCGGAGCCGGAGGTGGGGGAGAATCATAATTAGGAGTATGAAAAGGTGGAGGTATAAAGTGAGGCGGTAAATGTGGTGCAAAAGGTGGAGGGTGCTGCTGTTGCTGTGGCGGGTGTTGAAGATGGTGAGGGTGTGGAGGAGGTTGAGTGTAGGGATATTGCTGCACTGAAGGATGAGGAGGAGGCATAAATGGATTAGGTGGGGGAGGGTATTGTTGGTGTTGATGTGGAGGAGGAGGATATCCATATTGTGGCTGCTGCTGCTGCTGCTGAGCATATGCCATTGCGGCATAATCATGGGGCGGAGGCGGCGGTTGCCTATCCATTAAACCTAGCAAATAAAAAACTATATAAATTTTTAAAACCCATCCTCAAACTCACCATGATTTCACATAAGAAACAACAATTACCCTAAAATCCCGCATTCATTCAATACTTAATTAGTAGGCTAAGTAATTTAAAATTGAAACTTTGAGAGTCTTGCTAATTTTCTCAGCTAACAAACAGCTATTAAATATGACGTGCACTACTACTACTACAAGAGGAAATACTGGAGAAGGAGAAGCATACCTTCTGTGATATTAACCAAAGCAGAGCCAAATCTTACTACACGAAAACCGGCAAAGAGCTTATCGGAGAATGAGAGACAGAGCGATCGAACGAGGGAGTGAGAGAGAGAGAGAGAACCAGTTGGCTATCGGAGTCGGGGGCCCGATAACTAAATAAGTACTCCGCCTTGTTGGATTGACGACCCGAAAAAGTTATGAATATATTCTGTTGGGCTTGGCCCGGACCACTATATTTGACCCGGCTCGACCCCGTGACGATACACTGGGGCAAAAATTTTGTATTTTGAAGGACTAAAATAATAACTAATAAACCTTTGCAAAACCCGGGAGTTGGGAGTTGGGACCTCACCCTCTGTGACCCTGAGGTTTCTCTCTCTTCCACCGCCAGCAAGCTGAAAACACAGACACTGCAAAAAGGGAAAGGGAAAAAAGACAAGTTAAGGAGGAAAGCTTGAAACTTTATTAACAAAAGAGCAAAGGAAATGAAGGAATAGAAGGTGGGAGATGAAGAGCTTTTTGTCACTCTCTACTTCTTCTGCTACAGCTTTCCATTTTCGTCCTCTCATGGCTAAGGTTCCTTCTTTTTCTCTTCTTCTAGTTTCAGTTTAATTTTTCTATTTTTACTCTCATATCTGTGATTCTTTATGCTCCATTTGATAAAAATTGATTCTTTGTGTACTTAGTCAATGAAAACGAAAAACAAAGCATTTCATTCTTAGATTCCTGTTCTCTGCATAGCATAATACAGTGATAAAGATGCTAACTTCAAATTAACTCATATCTTTTTTGTTTTGCCTTTTGCATCGATGTTTGCAGTTACAAAGCCGGGCATATCTGAATTATCCAGCATTTTATTTATCATTTTGTACTACTTGTCGTAATTCCACGCAATGCTCACAGCTTAAACTAAGAAGAGATGGATTCTCTTCTATTACCTCCATCAACCATTCTCAAAATCTCACCAATGGATGGTCTATGTATATGTCTATGTCTCGGTCAGCCTTTAATTCACACTTAAACACTGGAAGTCTCTTAAATCATTGGTCTTTTAATAATGGTACTTCAGTTCGATTTACTGTTGTATTCTGAAGTAAATCTGAGGCAAAAGATAGAGAAGCTGGATCCACATCATATCTTTAGTTTTTGTCACTAATTTGTGATAATTCAGGCAGGAGATAACCTATTATTTCTTTTTGTTTTTCCAGTTGAGTGATTCTCTTAATCATGACAGCGGATTTAGTTTTCTGAGAATACCCCCCAGACCTCGCAACCCCCGCATTCATTTTTTTTTTTGGTAGCAAATGTTGAGTTTTGCTGTTCAATGCAACAGGTACATTGCAAAGACATTATATGGTGATGATGAGGAAGAAGAAACTCCTCAAGATACTAATGATACTAATGTTGATGAAACAAAACTGCTTGATGTTCATCCAACTTCCGATGAGAAGGTTTTCCTTGAAAATTTTAGTTCTTTGCAACTGTTGGGGATTCTCCAGAATCCCGTCCTGATTCTTAGCTCATAATTATAGGAATGTAATATATTGTATGTATGTTATGATTCTTTCCTTCTTAGTATTCCAGCTACACATGTTTACATTCTCTATAATTATGAGCTAAGAAGAGTCAGGGTACCACTTCCATTAACCAGTGCAACTGGTTTGTTTGCTGTTTCTTTCAAGTTGACTAGAAATTTTTTCCTTCCTTTTTAGGTTCTTTTGAAGAAAGGTCCGTATGGATTCTATGTACAGCTTGGCGAAGACAGGACAGGTTGCACGCTTAAAAGATCTTCTGTTTCCCATGTGTGTTTAGATTTGCTTGCATGATACATGCAATTGTTTTGGAACCTCATTTTTCTTTCTGATACCATTTATGGTGATGCAGTGTTGTGTGTGCATTGTCCATTTCTTGGTTTCTTTTCTTCGGGGAAAATTTAGTGATGTCATTTGCCATGCTGCTCTGCACCAGCATATTGTTGTCATTGTTGGTATCTTTTATTCATTGAATTTTTGTACTCACTCTTTTTTTCTTTTTTCTATTTTTTTTCCCTGCTTGCATCTGCTTGGATGGGTCCAACTTGTTCATGGAAATACACTTTGTGCCATGCTATCAATTGTAATTAGCGAACAAGTATTAAATGGACATAATTGTTCTTTTTTTTAGATAAAATATATGGATGCTATTGCTCTTGAAGTTGCTCTCGACTTGCTACGCTACCCGCAGACATTGGTATGCTCGTTAATTTCTCTACAGATTTATCTTTCCCTCATCATTGGCTATTGTTGCACTCAGTTATTTTTTCTTTTTGTTAGGGTGACCATCCAAAGGACGGGAATCCTGTGATACTAAAGATCGGAAGGGTTGGATATATGGTTAAACATCGCCAAACAATGGCTTCTGTTCCCAAGGTATGTCTTGTTTGGCATTTCTTTGTGTTGTATTGAGTAGTGATTTTCATATGTTACTACAATCTAGCCTAATTTCTCATCCATGTTGGCAAGCATAGTTGAAGGGACTATTACTAATGCATGAAGTTGGAGGGGGAAAATGGAATGTAAAGAGTCACCCCAAATGGATTGGGCCCCCCGTATGTGGGGAACCCTAAGGGGATTAGCATGGTAGTGAATTACACTTTTAAGTTAGTGTGAGATAAGGGCAAACGAGGATCATTGCATATTAAGGGGGACGTATCATTTTTGTGAACCGTTATGGCTCCTGTCTACCTCAAGGTCAATCACTGCTTATGATCACAGCGAAGTGGGGGAATACCAGCGCAATTGGGGAGGGAGACTATAAACAGTAGTTATTTGAATGAAATGATTGCTTGTAAGTGATGAAGATAAAATACTCTTAATTTCTTAACCCAAAACCCTTGTTTTATAGCACTACATCCACGGTATCTCTTTACCATTTCCCCTTGATGGATCTATGATAAAAAAAACCTTCTCTTTTATTGCACTCCATACAAAATACCTCTTTCCATTTCTCCCCTTGATGAATCTATGAAGCAATTGATAGTTTTAGACTTCCAGGATCTTCATCTAACTATTCATGTTCGGTGTGTTATTTGAAACATTGCCAGAGGACGTCAGACTGGAGAAAGCAAATGTAGGTCGATCCGGCCAACCTAAGAGCAAACCGAAAGTCAAGGAAGCTGTTGAGGCTAGGGAGAGTGGAGTTGGTAAATAGTAAATACATGGAATCATTTTTGGCTAACACCTTGACACAATGAATGAATCAATGGATCTGTTGAACGGAGGCAGCTTTTTAGTTTCAACAGAAGAAAGCATTGCTCTTCTGAGAAGGGTTCCAGCCCCTGTATGGACAAGAGAGATTCTTCTTACAATATAATTTTGTACAGCAGTGTAAGAATATGCAATTATATTGTAAGGTAGCAATTGAAATGTCTTGTTGGGGTTTTTTAGGACAGTCTGGTTGCCGGTTTCACAATATTCAACGGACTGGCCATTGCTTAAAATCTTGGAAAGCTGCTGTGTGGTAATTTAAGTTTTTGGGTATGTTTATATTTATGCGTTATATTATTTAACTAGGATGTTTTTATCTTTGTAATTAATTGAAGCTTTGGAATTTTATTTGGAAACAAATTGGTGATAAATACTAAAAATTTGTGTTTTAATATATCAATAAATATAGAAGATCCAACTCAAGAAAAAAAGTGTGTTCAAGGAACAAAAAATCATTTTTTATATTAAAAAAATAGAGAGAAATATGTTTTTTCAAAGAACTAAAAACCATAAAATCAATTTTTATATTAAAAAGTAGAGAGAAATATGGTGTTCATTGAAAACCATTTAAAATATTTTTACTTCAATAATCAAGAAATATCAAATAACATTTTGATTCTTGAAGGTTTAATTAATGGAACTAAATTTATTAAAATCGAAACCGAATAACTAAATGCCATGGAGTTTAATCATTTCCATGAGGGATGATGATAATAATAATAATAATAATAAACTTAAAAAATAAAATGGTTGGAGCAGTAACATAAAAATATAAATTTAGGGATCGTTGATGTAGCTGCTGAAAAGCGGGGCATAACGTAACCGAGGGAAAAAAAGGTTGGAAGAAAAGGAGAGGGAGAGCGAGAACCGTTGTCCCCGTCACCGTCGTCATCTCGAAGAGCGTGAATGCAACAGCAAGCACTGCTTCAACATCATCACATGTATCATCATCCTGCTCTCGTCGCTTCTGCCATGTCTCAGGTCTTTCTCTCCCTCTGTTTGTTAAATTTTCAATCTTTGTTTATTATGTTTCTTTTCCGCTTCAATCACTTTTTTTAGTTCATTCATTCATTCTTCAGTTAATTAAATTCAAATTTTATTCTTTTTTCATTTATTTTAATATAAATATTTATTTTATTGTGCTGGGTTGGTGCAGATGGAGCCTATCCTTGGTGGTAATCTGCCTCCTGCTTTTGATCCTTCTTCTTCTTGTCGCAGAGTGTAAGCCTCTTTCATTTTCTCCCCTTCTTTTCTTTCATCTTTATCCTAATTTCCCTTCCCTTGGATTTGAATTTTTTTTTTTAAATTTCTAACACTCTTTCCTTCCATGGATGATCAATTAGTTATGTAGGAAATATTCATGTAAACGTCACTGACAAACTTCTTGCTGAAGTTTTCGCAACTGCTGGCCCTCTTGCTGGATGCAAGCTCATCAGAAAGGATAAGGTTTCTTTCTTTCTTTCCTTACCGATCAATTCAACTCCCCATTGCCCCAGCCTCCTGTTTTTCCGACATTTTTCGTTGAATTCTTCAAGTGTTTTGCACTTCCTAGTATTATTTCAGATGGGAAGGAAAAAAAAACAAACAAAGAAAGAAACTTTAGTGTTAGAAATAGAGGATGACTTGTTCTAGATATTGTATTTCTCTTACTCTGAAAAATTCTTCTCTTCTGATTTTGTGCTGGTTTTGCCTGTTGTCTTCTTACAATATTCTTTTCCATAATGTTGCCTGCACTTTTTTTTAATGGTTCATTTGGTTTGTGCTAATTGCAGTCATCATACGGTTTTGTGGACTACCATGACCAATCATCTGCAGCACTTGCAATAATGACATTGCATGGACGCCAACTGTGAGTTTTTGTGTCTCCTTGATTAAGCTTGGCTAATCTTGTACCTTTAGCCCAATGGATTCGTTCAGCTGACAATCTAAAACAAGTGCAAGGAAATGATTTTAAATAATATGGTTTGTACCACTGAATCTTTTTTCCTAATTTCTATCATTTTCTTCTGGACTAAGCCACTTATTTATTTGTCGAAATACTGATTTGATTGCATGTTGTGTATTGAGTAATTAAGATTTGCAAATAATCAGTATGACTTTATTCAATTTTTACTCTGTAGCAAATGCTACCTTATTTTCAATGTAAACTTTTTTTTTTTTGGACATCATAGATTTTGTGCTTTATTAATATAATTTTCCAGTTATGGTCAGGCGCTTAAAGTGAATTGGGCATATGGCAATAGCCAAAGGGAGGATACATCAGGTTATTTTCAGTTTCATTGTTTCAGCTGTTTTTTATTTGGTTGTGTCTTGCTTGTTCACGGTTTTTTATGGGTTTATTCTTTCATCTTGTCAGGGCATTTCCATGTATTTGTTGGTGATTTGAGTCCAGAGGTTACTGATGCTAATTTATTTGCGTGCTTCTCAGTCTTTCCTAGTTGCTCGTAAGTTCCTTGTTTTCTGTTTATCATTTTTTTCATCCAAAATGTTTCGGGTCAAGTGCAAACAAAGTATTTTGTAATTTGGCCATTTGCACTTATTTGTGTTTTATTCTTCAAGCGATGCTCTTAAATGTGTCAATACTATAAGAAAAATAAGGCAAAGGTAATGATGCCCTTTTGCTATTTGTGACACTTTTAAGTAAACCCAATTATGCTCATCCATTTAAGTAGTTGTTAAATGCAGTGTCAGGGACACATTTCTTGCTGCTAAAACAGTTAATGACACTGTTGAGGAACAAAACACATGTCACTCAAGTGGGAAAAGAAGATATCACTGAAATGTAAATGGCTAAATCACACTGTACTCTTATGCACTTTGTCTAAAACTCCAGATGTATTTGTTACAACACGATTTTTCTCTTTGATTGATGTTAACAATCTTGGTTAACATGTTAAAGTGGACTGCTACCATCTCTTTTATGTTACTCATGTCTTATGCTCTTTTTTGGCTGTGTAAAAATACCAGGTTGTTGTTTTTGTTCTAAAAACATTATGTTTGTTTTCACAATGTTGTTTCATTTCCAGCAATGCAAGGGTCATGTGGGATCACAAAACTGGCCGCTCGAAAGGATATGGCTTTGTTTCATTCCGTAATCAGCAGGTACTGCTTTCCAGTTATGAGTAGCTACTGAATCAAGTTTCAGGGTTGTGGATTTTTTTCTTAGTCCATTTTACGCTTTATGAACTTCTTGTTACACAGTGTGTTCAAGTTGATAGAAGATTTTATGAGTTAACAATGTTTTGCTTGGAGCTTGAAGTATTGAGGTCCTCTGCTAGAATTGTTTGTACTTGTCTAGTTTATTTGGGGATATAAAGATTCAAGAAGAAATTATTTGCTTTTATTTTCCATTTTAATTTCTCTTTGACGAATCTATTTTCAATGTTTTTGAGTGAATAATGATTGGTTTCCAACAGCAAATTGAAGACTGATTTAGATGTCTGGTGGCATGGATATCCTTATGTTCTGATTTTTCCATTTGGATATTGACTAAACTTTCTTAAGAAGTTGCTTAAGCCATAAACTAATTTTCTTATGATACTAATCTGCAGGAGGCACAAAGTGCTATTAATGACTTAACTGGTAAGGCACATAACTTTATCCTTGGTTCCTTGGTTTAACTTTTCTGTGCTTTCTGGGAAGAGTTGGTGCATGATTTTGATGTTTTGCTCCATTCTGAACTGTAGGTAAATGGCTCGGAAACAGGCAGATAAGATGTAATTGGGCAACTAAAGGTGTTGAATCCAATGAAGATAAGCAAAACAGTGATAACCAAAATGCAGTTGTACTTACTAATGGATCTTCAGGTAGCATAAACCTTTTCTGGTAATTCAGCCCACGTTATGTAAAATAATCTCTTTTTTTCTTTGCTTGATCCAAAAGGTCATTGAGCCTTACGTAATACCTAGAAAGGGGGTAGCTCTCTCCCTCCTTTTGTCCTTTGTATCACAACTATGAGATGGATTCAATCCGATGCCATTTGAGATAATGGCAAATGACTTTAAATAAGAAATTGTATTCTTTCCATATTTCATATCTGCACTTATGGTTAATAGGTTATTTACCAAGCATGCGTAGATAGGTGACGAGCTGATTTCAAAGTCCGAAGTATTTTGCTAGTCCCTGCTTTCATGAAGTGGACTCAGGTGTGTGTGTGCGTGCGTGCATGTGCGTGCGTGCGCGTGCGTGCGTGCGTGCATGCGTGATCACTATCAGTTTGATTTGCCATATGTGAGCTTCATTTTGGCATGAATTTATTTCAGCTGTAATCACTATTGAACTTCATTTTCCACTCCAGAGTTCTGAATTTGAGCTGAGCAATTTCCTGTTGTATTGAGTTTGTGAGACAGATATCTTTTGTAAATGCATGGTTGGAGAGTTGAATGCTGACAGAGTTTTGCTTTTGTCTCTTGGTAAGCAGAAGGAGGTCAGGAAAGCACAAATGAGGAGGCACCTGAAAACAATCCTGCATACACCACTGTCTATGTTGGCAATCTTTCCCATGAGGTAATTAAAAGATGAATAAGGAATTTACAGTTATCTTACTGCTTTCTACATGTTTAGGTTGAACCCTCTTTTGTTTTGGAAGTGGCAACTTTTATCTCCAATATTGCATTTATAAAATAAGTGCTTTATAGGCAACAGATTGAATAAAAAGCATGCTATCTGTTCAGGAAATTCTGATTTTGAGAGTGATTGGTTTCATGTTATATTTTTTTATCTTCTTTGATCGCTCTTACTTCTGAATGGAAGTGATAAGATGTTGGCTCCTTGGCTCTGTACTTTTTGCTTGACAATTTGGTCTGTTTGATCAGGTCACCCAAGCTGAGCTGCATCGTCATTTTCATGCTCTTGGGGCTGGTGTAATTGAGGATGTTCGAGTGCAGAGAGATAAAGGTTTTGGGTTTGTCAGATACAACACTCATGAAGAAGCAGCCTCAGCCATTCAAACGGGCAATGGGAAGATAGTTTGTGGAAAGCCCGTGAAGGTCAGACATGATATTACTTGATGGGTTTTCTTTTCTTTGTTTTTTGCTTCCTTTCATGTCAACATTGGTGTTTTCATGTGCAGTGCTCATGGGGTAGCAAGCCAACTCCTCCTGGAACAGCTTCAAATCCATTGCCACCTCCACCTCCAGCTCAACCATATCAAATCGCTCCATCAACTGGTATAAACCAAGGCTACTCTGCAGCTGATTTGTTGGCCTATCAGCGCCAACTTGCCTTGAGCCAGGCTGCTGCATCCGGCCTTTCAGGCCAAGCTCTTCTCCAGCTGACCGGACAGCATGGCCTAGCTGCTGCTTCAATGGACTTGAGCTCTGGTGGGTCCCAAGCTATGTATGATGGATATCATAACGGTTTGGCAGCTCAGCAGCTCATGTATTACCGTTAGTTCTAGGACCATTTTTGGATGATTTTTCTTCTGGACACCTTTTCTTGTTTGAGATATGGATTTCTCTGAGATCAATGCGTCATCATTTAACTGAGTTTTAATTACCTTATCCGAGTTGTATATGTAACATGTAATTCAAACTTGGAATTTCTTGAGTTTTCTAGCACGTACTTCAAAACAATGTCCATCTCCTGGATTAAGTTTATTTTAATCTATCAATCATTTAACAAGCCTCGTCTAGAATAGTTGATTGTTATCATAACTTCAAGTTATGGGTGTCCTCACTTCATTGTTTCAGAAAATCAGAGCACTTTTGTTACGTAAATATGTTAATCTTGTGGTCAAATGAAAGTGTAGTGTAAATATAAATTATATTTTTAAAGGATTTTCACAAAGAATATGTTAAAAAATAATATAAATTATATTTTAAAACTTCATTTTAACAACTTTAACTTTTGAGTTATGATAGTTTTTTTAACAATAAAACTAAACCACCAAGTAAAAAGGGAAAGTCCAAGCAATTAAAGCACCGTCTTAGGAGTTGATAGGCTGAGAAACATGGAGCAGAAGCTGAGTAGGAGACCTCATATTCAACCGAGAGTACATCGCAAATACATGGGAGTATCAAAATTTGATGACATAACATCTATCGGTAAACAGATTCTTAGGTATTATGTGATTATGCTTGTACCAATGTGGGGTACCTTTACAGCAAAATCAAATTTCAGGATTTTTGCGAAAAGTTGTAGTGACAATCTACAAATTTAATTAAGCTCTTTGCTAGCCACTTCCCTTGGCAATTCAAAGAGATGGGACGACTAATCTGTGACAATATTGAAACACAGCACAAAAGGAGAGAAAAACGTCAGAGGAACTTCTGACCTCATCTTGATTGATTATATCTACACAGTATCAAAAAAAATAAAAATCAATGGAACTTCCATTTTAATTTCCTTAATTATTAACAGTCCTGTTTGTTTTTGACATTTCATGCATGGGCTGAAGAGCTTCTTGAGCTTACTTCGGATCTTGAAGAAGGAAGGTCACTCTGCAAAAACATTAAGTATTTGTTAATGTGGTAATTTGTAGCTATGCATACTTGTAGATTTTTATGCAGAATTAATTCTGGCGAGCTTACTGCACTTGGTGTTGACAATGAGCGATGCGTAGTTTCTTCTGCAATTGCTCTCAATCTCTTAAGTTCTGGCAGGACAACCTTTCCGAGGTCAGGCCTGTCTTTACGCCTTAACTCTGCGCACTTCAGCGATAGCTTGGCAAAGTATGTTGCCTCTTCAATCGGCCAATCAGGCACTGCTGGATCCAGCATCTGAGCAAAAGTACCCTTTTCAAGTGCCCTTTCAACATGGTGAGTCAATCCCATTGCCGGTTTCGCTGTTAATATTTGTAGAAACATGATCCCTATAGAGTATATATCTGACTTTATACCTAGCATGCCTGTTTGCTGATACTCTGGATCTATATAGCAGAAAGTTCCAGCCGTGGATGTCATGCGGTACTGCGTCACGTTGTCAGCAACTGATGGTGGGACTAGCCTGGCCAACCCAACATCGCTGATCTTGCTCACAAAGTTGCGGTCAAGCAAGATGTTGGCAGGTTTTAGATCACGATGTACGAGTGGCTCAGGTTTCGTTTGGTGGAGGAACAGCAAACCAGTGCCAATTTCAGCTGCAATGCGAAACCTTAACTGCCATGATAAAGGTGGAGTGTTTCCCCTGCAGAAGAGACGATCTTCTAAGCTACCGTTAGCCATAAACTCATATACTAAGCATCCATACTCAGGGCAGGCTCCCAGGAGGAGGACCATGTTAGGGTGCCTTATGCAACACAATACCTCAACCTGAAAACAGTTCTCACCAGGTTAATCGAAAATCTAAAAAGGTAATTTTCAAGAGTTGTCTAGTGTAGTTTCAGAAAGGCTTCTGTTGAATTGTTGTAACCCATGAAAGGGTTAAAATCTTCAAAGGGGGTCACTCCTAAGCTGCTTAATGAATTTAAAATTGTGTTTTTGGAGAAATTTCTTTCTGAAAAGTTACAATACCGATTTTTCCTTTCGAGAAAGTCGTTCAGAAGTAAGAGCTTGAAATTTTTTAAAACTGAAGCACCTGTAGAGAATCTTTTTGGCTACGTACCTCTTGCTGAAACTGTGACCTTCCTTGAGCTGCATCCGGACGTAAAACCTTAATTGCTACGGACGTGTGGTCCAGATAACCCTTGTATACAGGACCATAACCCCCTTCACCAATCTTGCGTGATTCTGAAAAGTAATCTGTTGCAGCTTCAATTTCTTCGATTGGGTATCTCCTGTATCTGACATCTGAATTTGCTAGAGCATCAAGAGCCTTTCTCTTCTCTTCTCCTTCTCTGTGTGCTTTCATTTCTGCATTAATCCTTTTTTGTGATTCCAGCTCAGCAATTCGCTGAGCTGCTTCTGCAGCCTCAATTGCTGCTTTGGATTTGGCTTTTTCCCTTTCTGCAATTGCCAACGCAGCTTCCTCGGCTAATCGTGCTTCTTCTAATCTCTGCTCTTCCTCCATTTTCCAGCGCTGGAGCTCTTTTGCCTGCAAAGACGTTAATCTCAAAACTCATTGTGGAGTTCTTAAGGCCACATGACAAGAAGATGAAATTTCTTATACCTTTTGTTTTGCAGTGAGTGCTTCTTTGCAAGCGGAACTGTACATTTCCATTGTTTGCTTGAGCTCCAGCTTTAACCTTCTCATTTCAGCCTCCACATCTTCCTGAGATTTTACAGAATATTGAATGTAATTGTTAGCTCTCACAAATCACAAACACTAATGTAGACAGTGGATTATTTGTCATTTCAGAAAAGTCAGAAATTGTTGCCAGCTTTACCGGAACGTGCTTTCATCTGCGTGGATTAAACTGGAACGTTTCACAGATTAGTTTATTTCCAGGGCGACAATGTTTAGATCTATGTTTATTCATTGTTACACTTATTATGAAAGATACTATTATAGATGTATGCTTATTCATCTACAGATAATGCAGATGCTACTTTTATATATTTCTGCTATTGAAATGAATGACTGCATGCTCTTACCGCGGCTGATGGCAGCTGGTCACTTTCATGTGAGAAGGGTGATAATTCAGGTGAAAAGCCACCTTGATCCATTGATCTCCTTCCATAATGCAATGACTCAAAGCTATAGTTGCTGTCAAAGTCAGAGATGTTTGACAGCCGTGGAGGGGTGCGGCTTGTTTCTGTGTTGTCATAGAATGCTGGAAATATACTGTCGATGCTTGCTCTGCCAGAGCTGACAAATGATATATCGCTATCTGGAACCGAGAGTTCACCATATGACTTTCCATTCAAACCTCTCCTAGTGAATGGTGACCTGTTTTCAGAAGCAAAAAATTTTATGTTTGTTCTTCAAGAGACTGATAGATTTTCCCTTTTCTCATTTGGGGACTATAAAAGACACAGTAGGTCATCGATAGGAGTTCAGAACGATTTTGATGAAAAATTTCAGGTCTTCCTTCACTAGAAAACTAGCTATATAGATAATTTATGTTTTTCACAGTTTTATTGTTCTTCTCATACAAAACAAGGAAAATGAGCGCTGAGCATCACTTGCCTGAAGGATTCTGTCTCTCCAATTGATCTTCGGGGTGGTTCCAGTGGTGGCTTCTCAGCTACCGATTGAATACACACTATTAATTTTATGATCAATGGGAGTTTACTCAGAGCATAGAAAATAAAAACAAAAACAAAATCCCCAACCTCTTTTAACAGGAGTTGGAGGGATATGCGTGTCCATTGAAGCTGGCATTGTGCCGTTTTGGTTAAGAAGTTGGCTGTGCACTGAGGTAACTGGTGCAGGACGGGAGGCAGGTCGCATGGACTGAATCTTTCCTTTGGATATGACATAAACAGTACAAAAATCCGGTGCCCCCCTTGACACGTTGCCTGCTATATCTGCTGCTTTGAATCTTTTGGGAAGAAATTTTTTGGAGGTTAGGGAACTCGGAAGAAATTTATGCTTTCATAATATCATTAGCTTTACATTCTACAGAAACACAAAAACACTCATACGGATTATTGATATAAAGCTTGTTAGCCATTTTCACATGCCTATCATCACATTTCAACTTCCTGGATAAGAAATTTGAACAATTTATCATAGCATCTGATGTCAGTCTGTCTTGTCTTTGATAGCATTTCAGATGCATTTGTTACATGCCATTTGAAGCACCATGTTCAGAACTCTAACTTCTAAGCACTCATCTTCTCATCTCTCACCAACATATGACTTTTTTCTATCTGAAAAGGTTTTGCTAGATTTATTTTCCTGCTAGTGACTTCACAAGAGAGGTACATACCTCAGAAAGCCTCCTTTCGTCGACCCACCAACAATCAAAGTCTCAATTAGAGTCTGGGTAACATACTCAATTAATGCTTTTGCGACATCCGTGTCTTCCAACATGACATCTTTGCAGCTAATCTGATGTCAAAATTGAATGCAGAAGCTTAAAGACTTGAAAATATGAAACAAGTATGGTTAACTATAAATTTAAAGTGTAGGCATCCTTAGAAGGCCTTAACGAATTCAATTCATAGAGAATTTCTGGACAAGTATGCATATGCTCTTGATAATTCCATAACTCAATATTTATTGCAGGATAGGCTTTTCCATTCAAGTTCACGTTGAAAGAAAATGAAGATTTCATCTTCTACACTTACATCTTTACGTGTGCAGAAACAGCGGAAAGGAAGGAACAAATCCTTGGAATCAGGATCTTTGGAACCAACAAATTGGTTCTTCTCTGCATCGAAAATGAATATGCAAATTTCAATAATATGATCAGTAACATGGTTAAGAACTTCTCGTATACGAGACTACGATACAGAAATATTGCTTTCATCTCAAGGCTAAAGCTTTACTGCTTTTTGCGCGGCATCTTTCTGTTAGCATGCCAATCCATGACATGTTTTCATTTGTTTCCAATTTTCCATCCCTTTTTTATGTAAGACTTTCTAAGGGAAATAGAATTTCCTGCTAAGATGATGCTTTCAGAAAAATATTATGAAATCAAGTTATTAACAATTACAAAATGCAATCCACGACAATTTTCCATTTGCATCTGCAATATGTATGCAGGACTATGGTTGCAAGGGAGACGCTTACTTGGTGAAGAAGAATGTGAAGAAAGAGATGATTTGAGATTGACATGGATGAGAATAACAGTCTGCCCTTTAACCAAAAGATTGTCAATAGCCCATTTGAGGGCAATTTGACTGCTTTTATCCTTGTCTATTGCCACTGCAATTAATCCATTTCCTGCAACCCTTTTCTCTGGCAAAGACCTGGGCATCCACATCTCTCTCAATCAACAATTTTCTATCCTTGAAACTAATAACAGAACCTTCAAAACGTTCAATGGATTGATTTCTCTTCTGGTATCTTATCAGAAGCTGATGAGAACCTTTTGATCAACCTTTAACTTTCTCTACAAGAAACTCAGAAATGCAATCTGCATATCAAAATTTTATGGAAATGGGAATTTTTCTCTTTTCTTTGATTATCTATTTCCCTCTCTCTAGAAGAAGAGAGCCAGGGAGGGACCTTTACCTCTTTGTGGTTCTACTGCAATATCCTTTTTCCTCAAGTTCCACAATCCTAGCTGTATCTTCCTAAATTAGGCTAGTTTTTTCTTTTTTCTTTTTTTAACCTTTTATTTTCTCTCTTCTAACTAAATTAATTAATTAAATTCATACCCTCTAAATTCTCTCCCCCACAAATTGCTCTCTGGTGTTTGAGCTTTGACCTCTAAATACTCAGCTGCCATCAGATTTATGGTTCTGTTATCCTAAATGGCATGCATAGGATTAGTGAATTGAGGCCTTGTGACTCAATCAACTAGTCTTAAATTGATGCACCCAATTGGTCTGTGGTATCAAAAAAATCAGTTTGTTACATTAAATCGATGGACAAAGAATTTTTTTTTCTTGGAAAGGTAATGTATTATTCATTCAAGTATTTCAAGTACTACATTTAAGCTGTTATATTAACATCTTCCACTCCCACTAAACACTCTGAGCATGCCTCTTCTACACATACTAGATGAAGGTCATAATCACAAAAATCACAAGAGAATGCCCAGAACTTGCCTTGCCCTTTGAAACAGTCACATACATATGTTTTTGCCATGTCCAACTTCAGAGCATGTTGGTGCTTTATATTCTTCACTTGCCGGGGCAATGCATCTCCTTTCTTTTTCAAAGCTGCCTTCATCTCTGTAATCCTTGACTCTGCAAGTGGGAAAGCCTTAGCACTATACAAGGAAATCATGGCCTTCCCATATGTGCTCATGGTCTCACCATCCTGTCCTATAATGAACAAAGCTGGAATCCCTTTAATGTTAAAGATCCTGCAAAGGCCTTGCCATGTTTTATCCTTGTATGGAATAGCAAGCTATGGCATGTTACTTAGGTTGGTATTAAATTCATTAAGGTCTCGGTCTGTAGAGACTAAAATAATTTCAAAGCATCCATCTTTGGTGGTTATGATCTCGTTGTAAGCCTGGATAAGTTGCCAGTGAAGACACGGCTTGGAGGGCACAAGTGTGCACCAAAGTAAAGGCCTATTGTCTTGCCAACAAGTTCAGATAAGGTTAAAAAATGTCAAAGCTATGACTGGCATGCCATTTGCAACAACAGGGATAAACTTAAATCACATTTCTAGTATCTCTTGATAAAACATAGTTTCGTCCTTCAAGTGCAAGAAGTTGTCCTCCCTGGAGCTTTGCATCACCGATAGACCTCAACTCCTCGATTTGTTTCCTAGTGAAGGGAAATGCTTCAACACCATACTCTTCAATCAAACCAATCATAACGTCCTCAACTGATATTCCATCAGAGCTCAATGAGATAAATGACGTAATGTGATTAAAGTGATAGATGTCATTCAAATGTCTATGGTCTATGCAAGTATACTTCAAGTGGGACTGCAAACCGTGGCATGCACTTGAAGTGTTCCTTGAATCAATCCTCGTCACGATCAAAGGAGGTGAGGACAATCTCTAGTTTTTTGCCAGTAGCTCTTAGGCCATTATAAATTTTCACTAGCTGGGGAGCAAATGATTTACATGGCCTGCACCAGTTTGCCGAGAAGAGGAGGTAAATTACCTTACCATGACATGATGACAAGGGCACCTAAGCTCAATAAAAACGAGATTTGGCATTTTAGTTTCTTCGTTGCATTGAACAATTCCTTTTTAGAAGCTAAATAAACCGTAACTTTTCTTTTTTCATCAACCTTTTCAGTAAGCAAACATAAACATAAACATAAAAGCTCTGCAGCAAGGATATAATATCTGCAATTAAGAGAAGGAAAAGGGGAAAAAAAAGAACTACAGAAAAAGGGAGTTCCACAGGAAAAAAGATAATCTATCCCTTGTGCTGATAAGATGGCCACAAAAGTATGTAATATTTTGAAATAAAATAAGAAGGTTTAATAGGAAATGATAACAATACCCTTAGAAGAGTAAGTCTTAGGTATATATATGGATAAAGGATATTTTAGTAATTAAAAAAAGTTAATAAATAGATATAAAAAAAATGAAGAAGAGGATAAAAACAGAGAGAAGACTCGGATTTAAAAAGAGAAAACCCTAAAAAAAAGAAGATAAAGGAAGGAGAAGACAGTTGGAGAAAATAAATTTAAAGGTAAGATTTATGTTTTGATATGTATAATTATTGGTATTAATTAAGATTACAAATTTGTTGAAGATTAGGGTTTTGAAGATTTTGATTTGGGTACGATCGATGAGTTGATTGAAATATTATGAGTTAATTGTTATGGTAATATTTTTTTTAGTTGATTTTGAAAGATTTTGGATAAGAATAATGATTTTGAGTTATGGTTTGTTTAAATAATGAATGTGAATTAGATATTTTGGTAGATCGGTAGATGATCTGTAGAAATATCTGGGTTTGAGGTTGATGATGATGAAATTTTAGTTTGGTCCCTTAATTTGTAAAAATTACAGTTTAGTCCCTGAGCTTTGAAAAAATGACAGTTTGGTCCCTAGAGCAAAATTCAAGATTTTGTACAGAATTAAGGATGAATTATGGGCAAAATTTCAATATAGTTATGAGTTTATGACATTTTCAGTTTGGCCCTCCCATTTGATAAAATTACAAATTAACCCCTAAAATCTAATAAAATTTCAGATTGGTCCCTAGTTGTAATTATAATTTTTCATATTGTTTTGACAAATAATTGAGGTTTTTTTGATGACTTATTATCAAGTTTTATGATTTATTTTCTTTTAAATTAGATTTCGAAAAAATTGTTAAATGTTTAGGTTATTTTAAGAAAAATGACCAGTTTGGTTCAAAAACATATAGGATTATCAGTTAGATCCTTATTTAAGTGTATTAAATAGATTTTATATTATTTTTTAGTTGTTTTTTAGTATGTCTCCTTTTATATTCAGATAATTCTGATACTCTGCATGCGGCACATCAATAGAATTGCCTTCAGTATCTGCTTTCGTGTTATTTCTATTTTTAAGTCGGATGAGTGGATAATTTTCAATATACTAGAGAATTAATATAAATACTTGAATTGTTAATACGGAATTGATCGTTCTGCTTGGTTATTCTTATAATGTTATTTATTCCTTGTTTATGATTAAGTATGATCACTTATTGAACTTGAATCTTTGATATAAATCATTATGTAGTTCAGAATTGATAGCTTCTTATTTGATTGATATCATGAGCTATAAACTTGTCTGTTTGATTTTGATATGAATATATGGTATGCTAGTCAGAATACCAATGCTAACAAGGTAATGTTAGTCTTTGTGCACATCGTATTTGAACCCTAGTTGGTCGAGGAAGTCACCAACTTGTGGTGAGTGATCATCCCACAGTATGAAGCGTCATGCTCATTGTATTTTAATTTTATGACAAGCTTTACTTTATGATATTCTTGTTATAGCCTATTTAAAAAACTTTCATATGAAAACTTAAAGTCATATATATATATATATATATATATATATATATATATATATATATTTAT
>Ga0307511_10001546_pt1 | contig 24365 bp, 22 predicted proteins | sample 13_EM_MG_FD_200266 | JGI IMG/M metagenome (GOLD analysis project Ga0307511, IMG submission 200266) | Populus trichocarpa ectomycorrhiza microbial communities from riparian zone in the Pacific Northwest, United States - 13_EM | ecosystem: Host-associated > Plants > Roots > Unclassified | place... | reverse complement strand
CAGCGACGGTCATAGACCGCCGCTACAGGAAAGGCTTAGGTTACGGGGCGTGCGGGAAGTTGTTCGAGGGCGGTTTTGTTGTCTGGGAATTTTTTCAGAATCATCAGCAACCGCTCCATCTGCGCCTGCACCGGCAGGCCGTGCAGGCCGCGCCGGATGATTGTCACCTTGTCCAAAATAGCTTTCGAGAGCAGGAGTTCTTCGCGCCGCGTGCCCGATTTCTCAATGTCGATCGAGGGATAGACGCGCGCCTCAGCCAGACGGCGATCAAGCACGATCTCCTGGTTGCCGGTGCCTTTGAATTCCTGGAAAATAACCTCGTCCATGCGCGAACCGGTGTCGATCAGCGCGGTCGCGATGATGGTCAGCGCGCCGGCCTCCTCAGTCTGACGGGCGGCGGCGAAAATCTTGCGCGGAATTTCGAGCGCGCGCGAACTGATGCCGCCGCTCATGGTGTTGCCCTTGGCCCCGGAGTTGAAGGCGCGGCCCAGGCGGGTGATCGAGTCGAGCAGGATGAAGACGTCGCGACCGCTTTCGACGAGGCGCTTGGCCCGTTCGATGACCAGTTTGGCGAGGCGGACGTGGCTGGCGTTTTCCTGGTCGTTGGATGACGACCAGATTTCGCCGCGTCCGGCCAGGAACTGACGGAAATCGGTCACTTCTTCGGGGCGCTCGTCGATGAGGACGATCATGACGAACGTATCGGGCGAGTTCATCAGCACCGCGTCGGCGATGGCTTGCATGAGCATGGTTTTACCGGAGCGGGGCGACGCGACGATGAGGCCGCGCTGGCCGTGGCCGATGGGCGTCATCAAGTCGAGCACTCGGGCGGAAAGTTTGTCCGCGCCGGTCTCGAGTTTGATCCAGCGGTTCGGGTTGATCGTGGTGAGTTCCTCGAAGGGAAGCTGGTCGCGGTAGAGATCGATGGCGCGTTCGTTGACCTGTTGCAGCTCGATCAATTGGGGGCCGCGGCCGTTGGAAACGCTAACGCCGGAGAGCTGGACGCCGTCGCGCAAGGCGTTGCGTTTGATCATGTCCGGAGGGACAAAGACGTCCTGCGGCGTTGGCGCGCTGCCCCTTTCGGGTCTGCGCAAGAAGCCGTAACCTTTATCGTGAATTTCGAGAATGCCCGCTACGGGCGATGAATCTGACATGGGAAAAAACGTACCGCCGACGAGCAGTACTCCCGCAACGTCTCTTATTCCTGAGCGGAATGCAAGGATATATTTTGGTTTTCTGCTCTGTCATCCTGAGCGGAGCGCACGCTTGCGTGTCGCGAAGTCGAAGGGGGGGGCATTTTAATTTTGCGCACAGACGACCCGTGAGAAGCATTTTTTCGATTCTGAATTTTTCGACACTGTTTTACGTCTTGCCTCATCGGAGAAGGTCCTTCGACTGCGGCTCGAGGAGTATTTAGGGTTCAAAGAAATTTATCGGCTCGCCTCCACTCAGGATGACAGATGTGAGGGAGCACGACGTTTGTCTTCACTTCTTACTTCTTCGTTCTACGCTCTTAGCTCAGATGATCCCCCGTTATTCCCGGCCGGAGATGGCCAAGTTGTGGAGCGAAGAAGCCAAGCTCGATCATTGGCTCGAAATTGAAGTGCTGGCCTGCGAAGGCATGGCGAAGTTCGGCCATATCCCAAAGGAAGACGCGCGAGTCATTCGCGAGAAGGCGCGGTACAACATCGCCCAGGTGCGCGAAAACGAGAAGCGCACCAACCACGATGTCATTGCGTTTTTGGAGGAAGTCGCGGCGCACGTCGGCGGGCCGGGGCGGTACATTCATCGCGGACTGACTTCGTCCGACCTGCTCGATACCACGCTGGCGCTGCAACTCGTCGCCAGTGCCGATTTATTGCTCGCCGATCTCAAGAAATTGCGTGACGCCGTCGCGGTGCGCGCGAAGGAACACAAGTTCACGCCGATGATGGGGCGTTCGCACGGCATCCATGCGGAGCCGATCACCTACGGTCTCAAGCTTGCGCTCATGTACGATGAGTTTGGACGGGCCGAGAAGCGTTTGCGCGAAGCGAAGGAACAGATTGCGGTGGGCAAGCTTTCCGGCGCGGTCGGCACGCACGCGCATCTCGATCCCAGGGTTGAGGAATTTGTTTGCACGAAGCTCGGCCTCAAGGCGGCCGATCTTTCCACGCAGATCATCCAGCGGGACCGTCACGCCCACTTCATGAATACGCTGGCGCTCATTGCCAGCAGCATCGATCGCTGGGCAACGGAATTCCGGCATCTCCAGCGCACCGAGGTGCTCGAGGTGGAGGAATTTTTCGCGGCGGGCCAGAAGGGGAGCAGCGCCATGCCGCACAAGCGCAATCCGATCACGGGCGAAAAGTTGAGCGGGCTGGCGCGGGTCATTCGCGGTAACGCGGTCGCGGCGCTGGAGAATGTGGCACTGTGGCATGAGCGGGACATTTCCCACTCCTCGGTCGAGCGGATTATTTTTCCCGATAGTTGCGAGTTGCTCAGCTACATGCTTTACCTGCTGGCCGATCTCGTGGCGCGCCAGATTGTTTATCCCGAGAACATGGCGGCGAACCTGGCCAAGTCGAAGGGGCTGATTTTCTCGCAGTCCGTTTTACTCGCCCTGGCGGACAAGGGGTTGCCCCGGCAGGTTGCCTATGAAGCGGTGCAGGCCGCCTCGATGGCGTGCTGGCGCGGGACCGAGCAACTGCCGGTGCACCTGAAAAAATCGAAGGAGATTCTTTCGGTTCTTTCCGAGAAGGAGATCGACGAGCTTTGCTCGCCCGAGCGTCATTTCCGCTACGTCGAGGATACGTTCAAGAAGCTGGGACTGGAGTGAAAGCCGTGAGCGAGCGCACCAAATCGATTCTGGTTTCGCTTTGGCTGTTTATTTGCATTCCCTTTAACGTGGCCACGCTCAGGCATCTCATTCGGGATGTCTTCGAATTGGTGGCGCATCTCGATGCGGGGCTGGGCCGCTATCTGACCGTGCAATATCTGTTGGCGGTGATTTTTGTGGTTTGGGTGATTACGCTTTTGCTGCGACACATGAAATTTGGGCGCAGGTTGGCCGTGGTTTTACTTTTGGGCAGCTGTTGTGAGGTCGTGGGTTTGCTGTTTACGGCTGCTGTCTTTGCTTTCCAGGGAACCCCCCATTGGCCTACGCTGGTCGGTTGGGTTGTTCTCGGTGTCGTCCTGCTCGTGAATATCGTGTGTCTGGGGATGTTTCTCCGGGTCACGCCCGGCGTCTCGAATTGAGTTGTGCCTGCCTCGGGAGGGGAGTACGTTACGGAGTAAGGAAATATTTATGCAGCATCCTATCTTTGCCCTTGGCATTCCTCACGGAGCGGAATGGTTGATCATTCTCGTTTTGGCCATTCTCTTTTTTGGAGCGGACAAGTTGCCCAAGCTGGCCCGCGGGCTCGGCAAGAGCCTGGGTGAGTTCAAGAAGGCCAAGGAAGAGTTCGAGAAGGAAGTCCACGCCGCCGCGTCGGAGACCGAAGTCAAAAAGATCGATGACAAGCCTGTCGCGGTTTCTACAACGACGACGACTTCTGACGAGCCAGCCAAAAAGATTTAAGCGTCGAGGCGTTCGCCAGCGCGAGCACCAGTGCGATCCCGACGGTCGCGATTCCCACGTCTTCAATCAAGAGCGAGGGGCCTAGTTTCTGGAGCAACCTCCCGTCCAGGTTCACCGCCAGCCCGAGCAGGAAGCTGACCGTGGTGCAAAGATTGCAGAGCGCAAAGAGCCGTCCGCGCCGCGCATCGTCCACGTCGTTTTGCAGCCGGGCTTCGATGGGGATGAGAATCAACGCCGTCATGATGCCGAGGGCAACCGCTCCAATAATAGCCGGGAGATAATCGCGAAATTGGGCGAAGCCGATCAATGTGGCCCCGAGGGCCGCAAGCGCCGCGAAGGGCAGCGCCTTGCTGTGACTTAGTCGGTGGGCCCAGCCGCAGATCCCAACTCCCGCGCCCACACCCAGTCCCACGGCGGCAAAGAAAAGTCCGAACGCGAGGGTCTTGATTTCGAAGACGGGCGGCTTTGGCGCGAAATGGGTGAAGAAATGAATCAGCGTTCCGGCCAAGGCGCGCACCGCACCGAGGTCCATCGTGACGACCATTTGCTGAAGAATGGTGATCAGGCCCAGCGCGCCGATGAACGAGAAGGCCGATTTTACCAGGACGAGCGGGCCGAGTTCGCGTTGCTCCCGCAGGACATGCCAGCCTTCGGTGGAGGAGCGCCAGAAACCGACTTTTTCTCCCGTGGCGGTTCGGCTTTGGGGGCCGGGGGAGAGATCGGCGGTGATGTGGTAGATGAACCAAGCCGAAATGATGAAGCCAACCGAATTGCAGAGAAAGCTGCTGCGCGCTCCGAAGATGGAAACGAAGAGCGTGGCGAAAAGCGCGCCGACCAGATTGGCGATGACGCCGATGAGCGAGATGAGGGCGTTGGCCGGGACAAGTTTCTCCGGCGAGACGATCTGGGGCAGGGCCGCCTGCCGGGCCGGAATGAAGAGGCCGTTGAGTGCGCCCATCAGGAAGATCACGACGAAGACCGCGGTGAGATTGTGGAGTTCGAACCAGATGTAGAGCAGCGAGAGGGTCATGGCCGCCCGGATTATGTCCGACCAGAACATGACCCAACGCCGGGAAAAGTGGTCGACGATCCATCCGTAGAGCGGCGCCAAAAGGAGGCCGGGCAACATCGCGCAGAAGGTCACCCGTGCGGCGTCCTGCCCCGCTTCCAGCCCGCCTTTGATCCCGAGCACGACGCTGAGGAGCGCGAACTGGTAGAAGCGGTCGCCCAGGCTGCTGATGATCTGTCCGTACCAGAGCCGGGCGAAATTTTTTTCCGCCAGGATACTCCGGAACGATGAGCGGGCGGTCTTGGACTGCATGGAAATGGTTACGGAAAGTAGTCTCCCGCACTGCGGGACGGTCCGGCGCAGAGCCTGCGCCGGCTACCTGGGAACGTCCAGTGGTTACTGACGCCGGGCGCTGATCAGGACCACGTCCTTGACGGGACAATCCGCGTAGGGGCCCTTGGTCGTGGTTTGCACCTGCGCCATCTGGTCGATCACGTCGAGCCCCTTGGTGATCTTGCCGAAGACGGCGTAGCCCGCGCCGTTCATGCCGGGATCGAGGGCGGCGTTATCGACGAGGTTGAGAAAGAACTGGGAGGTGGCGCTGTCGGGATCGTTCGTGCGGGCCATGGAGATGGTGCCACGCAGGTTCTTCAGCCCGTTGGTTGCTTCGTTCTTGATCGGCGGGTTGGTCGTTTTCTCGGTCAGGCCAGGCGAGAAACCGCCGCCCTGAACCATGAAGCCGGGGATGATGCGATGGAAGATCGTGCCGTCGTAAAATTTCTTGTCCACGTAGGCGAGGAAATTGGCCGTGGAGACCGGCGCGTGGGCGGGATCGAGCTGGATGTCGATTTCGCCCATGCTGGTTTTAAAGACGACGACGGGGTCGGCGGCGTGGACGGGCGGGGCCCAGGTGAGGGTAACGGCAAGGATGAAGGCGATGACGACGGAGGAAAGAGTAGATCGGTTCACGGCGACTATTTCAGGGCAGTTGCCGCCAATGTCACGCGCAAAAAATGTCATGACTCAGTCACCACCGCCCCGACATGTACAGGTCTTTGCGGCATCCAATCGATTTTGCGGCGCAGGAAGGCGACCCAGCCGAAAACGGCGCCCAGTTGACGCATGATCTGGAAGACGAATGGTTCCGTTAGGGTGGCTCCAAGAGACGTAAGCCAAAGCTTGCGCGAAAGGGGAATGCCAAGCCAACGCTGATAAAGGATGATGGAATAAGCATGAAGGAAAAGGTCGAAAATGAGCTTGGTAATGATAAGTTTAACGATAAAGGCATCTAAAAAATGACGAATAGATAGTAAAACAACCAGGATAACCGCAGCAGCCAAGGCGTAGATCGGCAGGAGCAAGTCGAGGGTTTTCAGGCACATCATGTAACGTCCCACCGCGCCATAACGACTATTCCCGACCATGTCGTTGTATTTGAAGTGGGTGGCAATAAACCCGGCAAACCAGCGGCGTCGTTGGTTGAGAAAAGTCTGAACGGAAGCCGGGGCATCGGTCGTCCCACGTGCGCCGGAAAGGGTCTTTACGGTCACGTACTGGCCGCGATCATAGACGTCCCGGTAGACGCGATGGGTGAGCTCATAATCCTCGACCCAACTGGTCGTGTCAAAGCCACCGGCGGTCTCAAGCACGGTGCGTCGGTAGGCGGCAAAGGCGCCCGAGATGAGCAGCAGCATGTCGTACTGCATCCAGGTCAGGCGCCAGAGAAAACCGCGAGCATACTCGAAGGTCTGGAAAAACTGAAAGAACCCGGCGCCGCGCGTGCGCTGGCAGACCGGAAAAAGCACGCCGCCGGCAATGCCCAGGTCCGGGTCTTCGACGAAACCATCGCGGATCGCTGCCAGCGCTTCCGGCTCGATATACGTATCGGCGTCGAGGGTCACCACGATTTCGCCCCTCGCCATTTGCCAGCCGAGATTGAGCGAATCGGCTTTGCCCGAATTCGATTTGCTGAGAACGGAGAGTGCAGGCCAGGTGGGGGAGCGCCCCAGAGTGTGAGAGCCATTGGGCGTGAAGGTAAGGTCAAATTCAGCGGTCAGCCAATCGACCATGCCGTCGGTCGAGCCGTCATCGAGGACGATGATTTCGTTCGCCGGTTCAGTTTGCGCGCGCAAAAAGCGGAGACATTCGGGCAGGACGAGTTGTTCGTTGCGGGCGCAAATGAGGACGGTGAGGGTGGGGCGGTCCTGCGGAGGGCGCTCGGCCGTCGAGCCGACGGCGGCTACCTTTTGTCGTTCCTGCCGCATCACCGCGACCTGGCTGGAGACGACCATGAAGCCGAGCAAAAGAGAATCGTAGGCTATGTAGACGAGGCCGATGCTCCAGGCCGCGACGCCTTTGAAAGCAAAGGAAGCATAGAGCGTGAAAATGAGCAGGCCGAGGACGGCGCTGAAGAGAAAAGGCCAGCGAAAGGATTGCACGGGAAGTGGTAGCTTAGCATCGATTGCCGCGTGATCCAATTCCGCGGTTACCAAGAGGATTAATCTCTTGGGTTCCAAGGTAGCCGTCGCGGTCTACCCTGAGATACCCCGAAGCATGCTCCGGGGTTCTTTACCCTCTCGGTAAATTTTCCGCCATCGAGCCGACGGCGGCTACCCAAAATACCTCGAAGCATGCGATGCCCGCCTTCTTATTCAGCGTCGAAGATATTTCGCCTAAGTTTAAAGAATTACTTGACCGAGGGCATAGCTTGGCGGAGAATACCAAGTTCTTCGTCTTCCACCGTTTTCCCATTGTTTTATGCCCAAATCGAGCCGAGCCATCACGCCCAAATCTTCCTCCAAAAATCGTCGTCCGGCACGCCCCGCGCCTGCGGCGCACAAGGCTTCTCCGAGTTCGTTGAAGTCGCCCAAAAACGATCATAAGAATGGCAAGAACGGTCACAAGCCCGAGATCACGACGGTGGCCACGCCTTCGAAGTCGATCACGAACATGGCGGAAAAGGACGCCAAGGGAGTGCAGGCCGTCTGGACCGGCCAACCCGAGCGTCAGGAACGGTTGCGCGATCTCGTCAAACTGGCGAAGGACCAGGGTTACCTCACGTGGGATGATCTTAATGAAGCGATTCCCGAGAGCGTCAATAACCCGGAGGAACTCGAAGCGATTATCATGTTCCTGCGGAATCTCGAGATCGATGTCATCGATGCTTCCGAAGTCGACCGTTACAAGCAGACCGCCGCCGGCACGGAAGAAGAACTTTCCGAAGACGAGAAGACCGATGCCAAGCTCGACATCCTCGACGATCCCGTCCGGATGTATCTCAAGCAGATGGGGCAGGTGCCTCTTCTCACCCGCGAGCAGGAAGTCGAAATTTCCAAACGCATCGAAGACGCCGAAGCCATGGTGCAAAAGCATCTCAATCGCTTCGGCTTCACCGCGCGCGAATACCTCAATCTCGCCCGCAAGCTCGAGCAAGGCCGCGAACGGTTCGACCGCGTCATCCAGGACAAGAAAATCGACAGTCGCGACAAGTATCTCGCCACCCTGAAGGCGCTGGTGCGCAGCGTCGAGGGAGCCAATCAAAAGGCCGACCATGCGTACGCCAAGGTTGTCCGCGCCGGTACGAACAAAAGCGCCCTGACCAAGGCCGAGAAGGAATTCGCCAAGGCCGACGCCGCGTTGCAGAAACTTTTCATCCGTTTCTATTACAAGCAGAAGGTGACCGAGGAATTTGTCGCCGTCTGCGAGCATCATCATCACGAACTGATTGAAGCGCAGCGCCATTTGGAAAAGCTGCACAAGTCCCGCAGCAAAAGCCGCGAGACCGCTTCGCATATCAAGGAACTCGAACAGAAACTCCAGGACGTGGAGCAGCAAGTCCGCATGCCGTTGGAGCGTTTTCACGACGATCATCACCATCTGATGGAATGGCTCCGCAAGGCGCACAAGGCGAAGACTGAAATGGTCGAGGCCAATCTTCGTCTCGTCATTTCCATTGCCAAGAAATACACCAACCGCGGCCTCTCCTTCCTCGATCTGATCCAGGAAGGCAACATGGGTCTGATGAAAGCGGTGGAAAAATTCGAATACCGCCGCGGCTACAAGTTCTCCACTTACGCCACGTGGTGGATTCGCCAGGCGATCACCCGCAGTATCGCCGACCAGGCGCGCACCATCCGTATCCCGGTGCACATGATCGAGACGATCAACAAGCTGATGCGCGTGCAGAAGCAGCTCGTGCAGGAGTTCGGCCGCGAACCCACGCCCGAGGAAGTGGCCGAGGAAATCTGCCTGCCGGTCGAGCGCGTCCGCGCCGTTCTGCGCATGGCCCAGCAGCCCATTTCACTCCAGGCCCAGGTGGGTGACAGCGACGATACGACTTTCGGCGATTTCATCGAGGACAAGTCGGCGGAGAATCCCTCCGAGATGACCGCTTACGCCCTGCTCAAGGAAAAGATCCGCGACGTGCTCGACACGTTGACCGAGCGCGAACGCGCCGTTCTCGAACAGCGCTTCGGCCTGGTCGATGGCTATTCCCGCACGTTGGAAGAAGTGGGCCGCCAGTTCCGCGTTACCCGCGAGCGTATCCGCCAAATTGAGGCGAAGGCGTTGCGCAAGATGCGGCACCCGACCCGTATCCGTCATCTGCACGGTTTCCTCGAAGCCGATCAGGATGCCGGGTTGGTGTAGGGGTAAAGAACCCCGGAGCGGACCGCCGTCGAGCCGACGGCGGCTACCTTATAAGGGCTAACACCTTCCCTCGCTCCCAAGTTTCACTTGGGAGCGTTTCATGCACCCAGCGAAATTCTATTTCGCTCTATTTGGGAACGAGGGAACCTGCTGTTCGCCAGTGCGGAGAGCGGTCAACTCCTTCGGCAAGCGTAAAAGTTTTTTTGCGCTTTCCACCTTGCAAGAGGATGCAACATAGGTCCTTCGACTCCGGTTCGGGTGAGTCAATCGTTTAAAGAAATCTATCGGCTCCCCTCCGCTCAGGATGACGGAGGGGAACAAGGGAAATCAGCGACGGTTCCTTCGGCTTCGCTCAGGACAGGGGCCGACCGCCGCTACAGTTCAGATCAGGTCGGGGAAGCTCTCGAATTGTTCCAGGATGTCGTGGGCGAAGTCGTCGAAAGCGTATTCTTTATTCCAGCGCGCTTCCCAGATGATGCCCGTGGAGGGAAGTTCCTCCCAGGCGCGGGGGTCGAGCAGCGAATTGCCGCTGTAGCCAATGCCGATTTGTTTGACCAGGTGATTGGCGGAGACGAGGGCATGCGCCAGCAGGGAACGGCGGTTGATCCGGTCGGGAGTTTCGTGCAGTTCCACGGCTTCGACCAGGGCGCCGGGAAGTCCCTGGGCCCGGAACCAGTTTGCGCCCAACTCGGCATGGGTGATGCCGAACATGTCCATTTCGCAGGTGACCAGGGGTACTTCATTCTGCAGGGAGTGATTCATCGTGGTGAAGTAGGCGAAGGGGAAGAGATCGGCCAGGATGAGTTTGCCGAGATCGTGGACCAGTCCGGTGGCATACTCCACGCCGCTACGCCGGAGATGAAGGGCGTCGTAAAAGAAATCGATCACGATCCCGACGGTCATTTGATGACGCCAAAGCGGAGTCCAGTCGAAGTTGGCGGATTGCGGATGAGATTCGTAATTCAGCGCGAAGAAAGTCAGGGCGAGGTTGCGCGATCGCTCCATGCCAAGCGATTCCAACGCCTCGACGGCGGAGGTGTTTTCCGCCTCCTGAGGATTGAGCATGAAATGAACCAGCGACCGCACGGCGTGGTCGTAGCCGGGCACTTTTTCCATGGCCTCGGCCAGCGCTTCGGGTTCCTCTTCGCGAGGACGGCACAAATCGCGGATGGTATTGAGCATCGGCTGGATGTGGAGTGGTTCGATGCGATCTTTGATGGCTTCTTCGACCTGCGTCCGCGTGAACTTGATCGACGCTCCGGCTTTATCTTCGCTGACCGCCCATTTCGATTTGGTCTGGGCGAGGATTCCGTGCAACGTCTGGGTGTCGCTGCCGGAGCGGGGGATGGAAAGGGGTTTACTTGGAAGGGGCGCTTCCAGGCGAGTGGTCTCGTAGCGGAAGCTGTGGACGTTTTCGAGAGCCTTGCGCAATTCGCGGTAATTGGCAAACCGGTCGTCCGGCGAGCGCTCCATCATTTTCTTGAGCAGATAAATCCAACCGGTCGGCAGGTTGGCGTTGCGGGCGATCTCGATGGGGAACGGTTTTTCCAAATGCCCCCAGATAATATCTTCCACGCTCGTGCCCTCAAACGGGGGGTGGCCGGTCATCAGGTGAAAAAGCGTTGCGCCCAGCGAATAGATGTCGGTGCGCTGGTCGGTTTTTTCCCGGGTGATTTGTTCCGGCGAAACGTAGGCCGGGGTGCCGAAGGCCTCACGCTCGGCGCCTTCCTCGGCGCCCTTGATGATTTTTTGGGCCAGGCCGAAATCGGTCAGCATGATGTTGTTTGAGCGGTCCACCAGGAAGTTGGCGGGCTTGATGTCGAGGTGGACGATATTGGCTTTATGGGCCGAATGCAGCGCGGCAATGGCGTGGCTCAAAAACCATTTGGCCCGTTCTTCATTGAACCAGCGTTGGGATTCGATCCAGTCGTCGAAGGTTTCGCCGTCGATATAGGCCATGCTGAAGAAAACGACGTTGCCTTCCTGTCCGATGAAGAAAATCGGGACAATATTGGGATGACGCAGGGCTGCGACGGCGCGGGCTTCTTCCTGAAAGTACTGCACGTAATTGGGATTGCTGGCGTATTCGGGACGCAGGACCTTGATGGCGACGTACCGTTCCAGCGCCGGTTCCAAGGCTTTGAAAACGGTCCCCATGCCGCCTTGGGCAATCTTGTCGGATATGACGTAATGCCCCAGATGGGCTCCGGGCAGCAGGTCAGCTAACTCCAGGGAATGGGACATTATACGAGCTCCTCCTCGCACGCGCATTCCGCGCGTACAGCAAGGAATTTAACGTTCTTTCTACGGAACAACAGTGGAAAGTGTCATAAAAGAGAATAAATCTCGTAAAGTATTTTGGGACTCCAGCTGCCCTCAAAGCTGGCTATTTGGTCTGACTGGATGGGGACGTGCTATTGCTGGCTCCCGCAATCACAGTCGGGCCGGCATAAGCTTTAACCAAGCCTTGAGCCACGCAATCGGCGTACTCACGAAAAATACTGCCATAACTTTTGCCGTTAAAAGTTTTTTCTCCCTCGTAGTCTCCGGCCAGGAGTCGCTGGTAAACCACATTGTTGTTCATGAAATAGGGTTCGGTACAAACGACGGGGCCATCGTACTCGCGATTGGCCGCGAGGTTGCGCGCCACGACGTAGGAATTGCCCGGGATGACCTGCCGCGTCGTGCTGGAATCACCGTAGCCGACCGCTTTAAGTCCGGTTTTTTGGGTGAAGACATTCGCGATGGCCGCGCCGACTTCCGCTTCGATTTCCGCGCCGCCTTCGATCAATTTATAGATGCAGCGGCGACGCATTCCGGCATCCGACATTTCCGATTTCGTGTAGCTGCCATGAACAAAAAAGATATTGGCGTTGGCTGGGGTGAGATGTCCGTGGCCGCTGCTTTGCGTGGCATCGATGTAAAGGGTGACGGTGATGTCGGGGACGAAATTGTTGCGAATGCGATTGCCGCGTTCCTTGATTTCGGAGCAGCGGTAAAATAGAAATTCGGCCAAGTCGATCAATCGGTGGCCAAAGACGAGGTTGAGGCTGTCGGGAGGCATCGCGCTCAGGCTTGTCATGTGGGAGGAATGGCTGAGCAGAAGTTCGCGCGCTTGCGGGAGCATGTCGCCCGGGCGATAAGGCGTCACCGGTTCGGTCGAATCGCGCACGACGAAGACGGATGCGCCCAGTTGGATCAATTCCTGTTTGAGCAGGCGACCCGTAATCAAGTTGAGATCACCTTCCTGGACGGGTGCGCTGCCATGATAACGGGTACTCCGTTCTTCCATTTGCGCCCAGGGTCCGCCGATGTGTCCGGGGTCGATGGCGACGCGCAGGCCGTTGAGCGGTTTTCCCAGCGGATGCGTTTCCGCGCGAAATTCCTCGGGAGTGCGAAACCAACGCATGGAGGGGCCGGGTTGATTGGGGGCCGCAAAGTTGAGAGTGAATTGCGGGCAACTCCGTTCTTGCGGAGACGGGTAAACCACCACGCGCGAATCGTTGATGTCGAGATAGGGCGTCAAAGCGGAAAAGGGATCGTAGAGGCGATGGAGCTTCTGCTCGAATTGCTGCCGGGTGATTGTTCCCTGGTAGAGATCGAGGGGAAACCATTCGTTCGGCGTTGGGATTTGGGTCAGGCCCGTGGCCGTTTTCAAATGAAGCAGTTGATTGATGCTTCCTGCGTTTAAGGTTGTCGCGGGAGTGAGCGGCGAATAGGTGAGCGGAGGACTGGGCTTGGAAGTTGGCACCGAAGCGGTGATCGCGGGCGGGGCGGGATCATGATTGACCGGGTTGCCCTGAAGGCGCAGGCACAAGAGCGCGCTGACGCCGATTGGAGCCACTATCCCCTGAATCATTCGTCTGAATTTACCCCGATGCATGGCCGATTAAGCTGTCAGCGACCTTTCGAAAACGCAAGGTTGCAGTTAGGGCCGAAGATTTGGAAATTGTCTTCGGATAACTTGTATCTCAAGAAGATACTTCATTCTTTCCTCTGGCGAAAGGGAATCGGTTTTGCTGGCTTGTTCGAGGACCTGCAGGCGTTGTTGTTTCCAACGTCTCTCGATGTTTTGCAGGAGTTGATCGGCGTACGCTTCCAGGGTCGCTTCGGTAGGCACGGGTGGTGGGCTGAAGAGAAGGCCGGAGAGGTAGTCTTTGGTGCGGTTGTCACACTCGGCCAAAAATTGCGTCGCGTTTTCCCAGGCATCGTGGACATGGGCATCGAGCAGGCGTGCGAGCACTTCCGCCCCGCCGAGTCCCTCCACCCAAGCCGGGTTGAGCTGGCGGCTGACTTGCGGAACCAGTTCCGGCGTGGTCAAAAGGAGCGAGAGGAGGGCCTCGGTCGTTTTATCGGCGTGGATCGGTTCGGAGGGTTCCGCTTGCGTGGCATCGGTGGGTTCTTCGGCGGCAACGGGGGTACGACGTTGTTGGGCTTCGGCCTTGCGGACTTCTTCTTCCAGGATAGCGCGGGTGACTTGCAACCGGCGGGCGACGTCGAGCAGAAAGCCTTCGCGCTGGACCGCATTGGGAATTTTCAGGATGACCTGCGCCATTTTTTGCGCCACGGCGCCGCGTCCGCGCGGGCTGGCAATGTCTTCTTCTTCGCAGGCGGTATCGAGCAGATGGCGCGTGTAGTCCTTCGCTTCGCGCAGGATATTTTCAAAAACCTCCACGGGTTGTTTGCGCAGGAGGCTGTCGGGGTCTTCGCCTGCCGGGATGCGCGCGATGCGGATTTGGAGTCCTTCCTTGAGCAGGATTTCAATGGAGCGTTGCGCGGCATTCTGCCCGGCGCGATCGGCGTCGAAACAGACGACGACTTCCTTGGCCAACCGTTTGAGAATGCGCGCATGCGGATCGGTAAAGGCAGTTCCCTGCGGCGCGACGACATTACGGATACCCTTCTGCCAGCAACGCATCAGGTCGATTTGTCCTTCGCAGAGAATGGCGCTTTCGGCCTCGATGATGGGGCGCTTCGTTTTATTCAAACCGAAGAGGATGCGGCTTTTGACGAAGATCGGCGTCTCGGGCGAGTTGACATATTTCTGCGCCTTGGCCTCGGGGTCGAGCAATCTTCCGCTGAAGGCGACGACCTGGCCCGATTCGTCGTGGATGGGAATCATGAGCCGCCCGCGAAAAAAATCGTAGCGTTTGCCGGATTCAGACGTGACGACCAGTCGGGCGGTTTCCAGCGCGTCAGGACTGTAACCGGCTTGACGCGCCCAGTTGAGCGTGCCGTCCCATGATTCGGGAGCATAGCCGAGGCCGAATTCTTCCGAGAGCGAGTCGGGAAAATCGCGGCTTTTGAGATAGGCACGTGCGGCTTCCGCCGCGGGGTCGGTCTTGAGCAGCTTATGCCACCAGGAGGCAACCGCGGCATGCAGCGCGAGCAATTCCTCCCGGCGACTGCGCGCTTGCGGATCGTGCGGGCCGTTTTCGGGAATGACCACGCCGGAGCGCTGGGCCAGGCGTCGCACCGCTTCCGGGAAAGTCATGTTGTCGTGCACCATGAGAAATTTAAAGACGTCGCCGCCATGGCCACTGCTGAAGCATTTGAACATCTGCTTGCCGGGATCGACATAAAACGAGGGTGTCTTTTCCTTATTGAAGGGACTAAGTGCCTTATATTTCGCCCCGGCTTTTTTCAGCGGCACGTAACTGCCGATCACGTCCACGATGTCGCAGGCGTGGCGGACTTGTTCAACGATTTCAGGGGGAATGCCAGCCATGGGTAGGGTAGGAAGACCTTAGCTGATTTCAGGTTTCATTCCTACTCCCCTGAATTTTATCGGGATAATTTATTCCGGATTGCCGATGGTTTTCAACGCTGATAAGAATGTCCCTGTGCGCTGCTTTTGCCTCATTTTAGTTATTGGGGGAATATTCCTGACAGCGTGCCAAGCCCAAGAGACGGTTCTCCTGACCTTTAACGGGACCGCAGGCATGACGACACCTCTCTTTAAAGTCGGAGATAAATGGGAGATACGCTGGTCATCGCCCCGGGTCATTAATATCTCGGTTGAGGCTCCCGATGGCTCTGTTGTCGCTGGGACGTCCGGCATGCTCCGGGGATCCTTCTATCTGCCCAAGGGCGGGGATTTTCATTTGCAGATCGAATTGCCGTCTTCCACACCGCAGCCTCCTCCTGCATCGGGAATCGATAATGTCATTTCCAATGGAAATTCGAGTACGGCTTCAACCACATCCGGGCAGCCTTGGAATATTCAGATTGTGGAATTTGGCGCGGAGCCTGCGCCCAACCAGGGACTGGTTACCAATTCCAATTACGTTCCCCCGGCCACGCTTGCAGCAGTCACTCCTGCACCAGCCAGCCCTTCGCAGTCTTCCGTTACGCCGACGCCTAATCCAGCCCCCCTGGCAAACTTAACCGGCGACCAAGCCCGCGCCGTCGTGTTGATTCGGGGAGACAATGCCGAAGGAACCGGTTTCCTGATCAAAACAGCGGACGGCCCCGTCGTTATCACCAATCTTCATGTGATTTCCAATAACCCCAACGTTCGGATTACCACCAGCACGGGTCTGGAAGTTACCCCCCAAGGCTTGAAAGGTGCGGTGGACCGCGATCTCGCGATGATCCCCATCAAAGACAACGGCTATAATTATCTGGAACTTGCCACGGACATTAGCAGTACCGCACAACCCGGCGACGCCGTTATCACGCCGGGCAACAGCCAGGGCGGCGGCGTCATGCTCAATACTCCGGGAAAAGTGCTCGGTATTGGTCCGCAACGGGTCGAATTCGATAATCCGATTTACCACGGCAATAGCGGAGGACCGGTCTTTCACAGCAAGAGCAACAAGGTTGTGGCGGTCGTTACCGAAGCGATGAAGGTAGATGTCACGAACGACTTGGATAAGTCTTCATTCCAGAGCAGGAATTCAGCCATCAGTGGATCGATGCGTTATTTCGGACTGCGCCTGGATACGGTGCCACGATGGGAGGACATGGATTGGAAACGTTTCCAGAACGAGACCATTTTTTTGGAGCAATTCCATGAGGAGAGCCGTTGTTTGGATTCATTTCTTAATGCTTCAGATACCCCTTCAAATGGCAGCGCCAGTAGCGCTGAGGTCGCCAAATTGTACCTGACCAACGATAAAATCCGGAAAGCCTGCGAACATTATGCCGACCAGGTAACAAGCGGCGCGGACTCTTCGCAACGGTTGGACGCGATCAGGCAGTTGTTTTTTGAAATCAATAGTGTGGCGGACACCAATATGACCCCCGCCCAGGATATGAGTAATTTTTATTCCTTCGACCAACAACGGGCCAAGGACGAACTCGGCTATCGGAAGGCCCTGAAAACCGAACTCAATTCCATTGGAGATGATGTCAGCCGGATCGGCGGGCTGCCGCGCAGAAATGCCACGAATTGAACGTGGGTTGTCGAATGATGGTGAGGCGTCTGCTCATCCAGTGTGAATGGGGAAAAATGTCGGCTGCCAGGTTTTGATCGAACCATGTCTGTTTTATCGCCACGTCTACTTTTGGAACGAGGGATCGGCAAGATCGTGCATTGCTGGTCGCGTCTCTGTTTTCATGCTGCACTCGTTGAGCTGCGTTTGCGCACAGGGCGAAAAGCCATTCTCGTCGTACGACCGGGAGGGCTTGGCGATGTGGTTTGCTGCCTGCCTCTTTGCCGCGCGCTGGCCCGCAAACATCCCGACAAAACTATCGTTTTGGTCACGAGGTCAGAATATATCGCCTTGGCCAGAATGAGCCCCGATTTGCTCCATGTCCTGAATTTCCCCAGTGCGGGGGTGGAAATGAAATCGGTTTATGGCTGGTACGTCAGCGATGTCGTCAATCCCACGGCGGTGGAGGATGCCCTTCCTCCAAGGCCCTTCAGCGATTATCGTATCCATCTGGTCGATGCTTTTTTGACCAATGCCGGCCTGGAGCCCAATCGAGAGCCCTACACCTTGCGGCCACCGGCGGAGTTGCGGCGAGAGATCGAGCAGAGACTGGGTTTGGCCCAGGCCTCGGGAAGGAAAATATTGATCCATACCGGCAGAACGTGGCCCATACGGGAATGGCCGGAAGCCTACTGGAAAAAATTAATCGATGCCCTTCATGCGCGTTATGACGTGACGATCTATCATCTTTGTTCGCCGAATCGATCCAGGGGCGAGCCGATGCCCGTGTTTGATTTGCCCGGGACGATTCTGGTTCCGGATCCTTTAAGCCCGGAAATGACGGCGGCCTTAATCGGTTCGGTTGATTTGATGATCGGTCTCGATTCAGGTCCGATTCATCTCGCCGGAGCCATTGGGATTCCGCAGATCGGCATTTTTGGTCCAACATTGCCCGAGCTGCGCATGCAACTGAACGAACGTTCGCGTGGAGTGCATCGGGATCTTCCCTGTATTGGATGCCATCACCGTCCTCCCATCATCCATTGGTACAACGGTTGCCCACACGACATTGCCTGCATGAAGCAACTTGATCCATCTACCGTATTTCAGGCGGTGAAAGATGTGCTGGCCAAACTTTCCCCGACCTCTTCCTTGAATAAATAGAGTCTAACTCATTGAGGGTGAAGGGGCTTGCATTTGTGCTTGCGTAAAGTGGGTTGCCAGGTACATTGCCTCCGGTCTATGAATAGTATTCGCAGGTATATCAAGGCGAGCTCCAAGCTGGTTATTCAGCTCTCGGTGGCTGTGCTTTTCTGCGCATTTGCAAAGTCAGCCGAAGCTTCGGCATCGGAAACCATTTTTACTTCGGAGACGACAGGTAATATTTATGAAATCGATGCTGCAGGAGTATCGACGGAATTAGGGACATCAGGAGCACTCGCCGGTCATTTTTGGAACGGAGCTGCCTACAATCCCACCAACGGCTTGATTTATGTCGCGGACATTGGAACGACTAACTACCACGCGAATGTCGTAATCACCAATGTCATTTACAGCTTTAATCCCAGTAATCCAGACGGAACGCTGACCGAGGTGGGAACGATAAGCAGTGATGCCATTACCGGCGCCGGATTCCACAATGGCAAATACTATACGATTGGATCAGGCGCGAATACATTGACCTCTTACACCCTGCCAAGTTCTGGAACATCACTCCTGACCGCAGCGAGTACCCAGACTTTAGGCAATCTGGGCAATGACGGGTCTGGCACTGCGATCAAAGGACTTTCACTGGGGGATCTCGATTTCAAAGGAAACTCGCTTTACATCTCGGCCGGTACCGTCACCAGCACGGCAGCAAATGCAACCATCAATAATACCTACATTCTCTATGAGTATGCGGATGTAAGCAACCTCACAACCCCAACCTTGATGCACACGGAATCGAAGGTGGGCGTTGGTATTGGTTATGATGCGCTCACCAATACCATGACCATTCTCAATTCCGATAACACAATTGATACCATCAATCAGACGACGGGGGCGGTCCTTTCGTCCGTTACCATTACAGGGCCTGATACCGGTGGGGCCGGTGACTATACGATTCTTACTGGCGTTGTGCCGGAGCCGCGGGATTATGCCGTTATCTGTCTGGGTCTGATTCTGGCCATAGTTGCCTTACAGCGCTTTCTCCTGCAGCAGCAGATTCGTCTCAGCTGTCAGGCTTAAAGCCCTTACCCACCACCCTGTTCGGGTGGCCCATGTTAGTCGGTATGATTAGCAATCCAATCGCCAAGATTTTGGTATTTTTGATCTGCCGTAATCGGTAGAGAGGTAAAGTAAAAGGGTATGGTTTAGTTGACGGAAATCGTGCAGGGTGAGGCATTCTCCAACCATGAGTGATCCGCTTCAACTTGTCTTGATCGTTCCGGTTTATAACGAGGAGGAAACCATTGTTTCGGTTCTTGAGGAATGGATCCAAATGTTGCGGGAGCAAAGGATCGCATTCAAAGTCCTGGTGATTAACGATGGGTCGACGGATGGGACCTTAGCCCGGGTCGAGAAGTTTAAAGGCGCCGGAGGGGAGGAAATTATTTGTCATCCTCAAGTCAACCAGGGACACGGACAGAGCTGCATCAACGGCTATCGTTTGGTGCTGGAGATGGGCGTTCCGCACGTTTTCCAAATCGATTCAGACGGCCAATGCGATCCGGTCTATTTTCCGACAGTGTGGAAACGTCGGGAGGAAAAGCCGGCGATTTACGGGCGCCGGACCCAAAGAGACGACGGCTTCGGAAGAATCCTGGTCAGTTGCGTGCTGAGATATTTTCTAAAGGTTCTGACTGGAACAAAGTTGAACGATACGAATGTGCCGTATCGCCTGTATCAAACGGAAATTCTCCGGGGAGAGGTCGATCATGTCCCGAAGGATTTTCACCTGGCCAATATTGCGATGGCTTTGCTGGTGGAGCGATATGGTTTTCTGGAAGTGCCGATCGGTTTTCGAGATAGAAAAGGCGGCAATGCGAGTGTGAAAATGTTGAGCTTCGCGTCCAGGGCATGGCAACTGCGTAAGAATCTCAAGGGGATTCGTCCCTGGCTAAAGAAGCGGGCTTGATTTATCCACAAGCTCAGGCCCCGTTGTTCGAGGAGAGAAAGTGGGCATGGAGCCAGAGAAATATACCGAGAGCGGCAAGAAGCGCGCCGATGCAGATGAAAAAAAGAATCATGTCGCGCTGGCGCTGACGGGCAAGATTGCGTTTGCGAGTGGGCGTGGGCTCGATCATGCGATGGGAGAGGGCGTCGTCTTCCATGCGCCAGACGGGAGGTTCTGGTGGTTTGATTTCTTCGGGAATCGGTTCACCGGCCTGATTCAATTCTTCAGTCAACTGGGACATTTGCTCCGCAAGATGCCGTTCCTGCTCCGCCAACTGGCGACGCCTGGCTTCGAGTGGATCAGGGTCGTTGCGGTTCCAGGGCATGGAAGCAGAAAGGGAGATCAGTGGTGAAGGACGAGATAGGCAAAGAGGGCCGCAAGACCAAGAAGAAGGAGAGGAAGCGAATAAGCGAAGCCTTCCCGCACCATGGCGCCGAATGATTTTTCGTAAGTGCCGTACTCGGTCGGATATTCAGTGGGAATGTCTTCCTGTGTTTCCTCCGCTTCGCGAAGGGCGGCAAGACGGGCGCGGGACTGGCTGTAGATCGATTTGGCCTGATCGACGCGAGCGAGGGCGCGGGTCAATTCCGTGGGAAGTTCCTCGCTGGGCCAGTCGGCCGGATTGAGGTTTTCGGTCTGGCCGAGGTGTTCGGCAAAGCTATCGCGGACGAGCTTGATTTGTTCGAGTTCGCGTTTGACTTCGAATTCCTGGCGCTCCAGCAAGACGAGTCCCCGCGTGAGTTTTTCCACGATTTCACGGCGGCCTTCGTCAAATTCGCGTTGTTTGCGGCTGAGTTCTTCGAGTTCCCGTTTCTGGTGCTCGATTTCCTCCTGTTGCCGCTTGAGGTCAAGGAGTTGCTCCTGGACGTGCTGAACCTTGAGGTTGATTTCGCTGACGGTGGAAGCGGGGTCGACCGACGAGGAGGGAAGCAATTCCGGTTCGTCGTCCGGATAACTGGGCTCGGGTGCGGGTTTGGGATTACGGCTCATGCGAAACAGCTTTAGGGAATGATCAGGACCTGACCGATTTTCAAGGGTTTGTTGCCCAGGGTATCTTTGTTGGCTTCCTCGATTTTGGCCACGCCATTCTTGGTGTCGCCGGGATACATCTTATGGGCAATTTTCCAAATACTGTCGCCCGAGACAACTTTATAGCTGCGGGGGGCTTCACCCGTTGCCGCAGGCGCAGTCGATGTCGCGGGTGTTGCTGCTTCCGTCGTGTTACCCACTGGTAAAGCGCGGGGCGAAATGGCAGCAGTGGGAGCCGGAGCTGCCGGGGTGGCGGGTACAGCTTCAGGCGTGCTTTCCACAACTGGAGCCGCTGCCGGGGCAGGAGAAGCAGCAGCGGCGGGGGCTGGCTGGACGGCTGGCGCATGATGCTTGCCGGATTGGGCAAGCTGGGCCTGGAGTTGACCGATGGTGCGGGTGGCGTCTTCGACCTGCTTTTTCAACGAGGCATTATCGGCCTGAAGTTTGGCGTAATCGTCGGCGCTTTGGGTGGGAGAGTTGGGGAGGGACGCGGCAAAAGTCTGGCTTTGCTTATCCACGAGTGCCTTGACCTGTTCCGCTTTCTCGGAAGTGGGAGAAAGCTCCAGGTAACGCTTGAAATGAAAGATGGAGCCGATCGGATCAGCCAGTTTGTCGCCATAAATGATGCCCAACTCGTAATGGGCGCCCGCCAGTTTCGGGTTGGCGGCAAGGGCGGCCTCATAATCGGTTACAGCCGCGCTGGCGTTGTTGTTATCGAGATCCTGCTGGGCCTGTTTGTAGTAGGGGTTGCGGGAATCGTCGTATTGAAATTCTTCCTTGTTGGCCATGTCGCATCCAACGAGGGTTAACGAGGCGACGAGAACGAAGCAAAAGCGGCGTAACATGGGAAGTAAGATATCAAGCGTGCTTCATCGTGCAAGACGAATGCCCCAAGACCCGCATGAAGGGTAAATGATTTAAGGACGGCAAGTTTTAAGAAGTTGCATGTCGGGGATAACGGGTGGAGCTTTAACTATGAAAACGCGACGTTTACTCTTCTCAGAGTTTATCGGACTGACGGCTTTTTGTGCGGCGATTTTAATTTCAGGTACAGCTTGGGCACAAGACTCCGGCAGTGTTAATCAAGCCTTCCAAACGGCCCGTCAGGCGGTGGATCCGTCCCTGCAGACGAAAGTTGTGTCCGTCTACGGTATCGGCACGCCGGCAGCGATTCAAAAGTGGTACATCATTTTTTATGATCCCTCGGTTCCTTCCCATGGCCGAACGGTATTGGTGGAGAACAATCAGGTCAGCAAGACCTATCCGGCCAATGGCGGAGTGACCTATGCGGGTGATCTGACTTTCGATCCGTCCCGGATTACCAGCGAAGGCCCCGTGCTGAGTGCGGCCCAAAATTACGCGGCCCATCACAACATCGCCTATAATTCCGTGCGCGCGCTACTCAAGGAAACCAGCGTGGACAAGCCGTTCCGTTGGAAGGTGGAGCTGGTCAATAGCGGCAAGAGCGAGGGCTTTGTCTATGTGAATGCCCTGGATGATACGGTGGCTTCCTACCAGACACCCTCCACAGGCAGAGGTGGTTCCTCCGATGATGACTTCACCGGGTTTACCCACACGGTCAAAAAGACATTCCTTGGCGTGGGCGGCGATCTGGAAGAATTCTTTACTGGTGAGCGGACGGTGGATCGGTAAGAGCTGATTAAAATTCCCCGATATTTTCCGATCACAAAAAAAGCCGTCGATCAATCAATCGACGGCTTTTCGTTGTTGTTATGAAGGAATGATTACGGGGTGGCTGTGGTCTTGTGAATCGAATGCGCAGTCAGAGCGCCGGTCGTGGCATCTTTGACATAGGAACCCGTGACCTTATCGCCCACGGCAAAGTCGGCGATGGTGGCGGGCTTCTTATCCTTGAGGATCTTGGTCTTGGAGTCGACGGCCAGAGTCAACGGCGCCTTCGCGCCTTGCACCGTGATGGAAGTCGCGTTAACGGCAGACAAGGTTCCCTTGTAGGGAGTGGGTTTGACCTTGGCCGTGGCCGAAGGCGCAGGGGTGGGGGTTTGGGCTTGGGTGGTGACAGGGGCGCCGATTAAAGCGAGGCCCAGGATGGCCGCAAGGGCCGGGGTAAGTAGGGTTAATTTCATAGAGGGTTGTAATTTTCGATCATAAGACGTGAACCACCGTCATTTGTTTCAAATTATTTTTTAAATCAGCGATAAACATGTCCTTATACCTGGAGCCGGGCCGTGTAGTCGCATTGACGTTTCGGATGTGCATTCCTAGGATTAGGTTTGGTCGGCTCGTCACTTGAACCCGGCGGTCGTTCCCAGGAGACATTTTATTTTATGAAAATCACGGTTGTTGGAGCTGGTTTTGTCGGCGCTACCACGGCGCAACGTTTGGCGGAGAAGGAACTCGGCGATGTCGTCCTGCATGACATTGTGGAGGGGATGCCCCAGGGCAAGGCCCTCGATATGTTGCAATCCGCCTGTCTGGAGAGCTTCGACAGCGACGTGAAGGGCACCAACGATGCGGCGGATTATGCGGGCTCCGATATTGTGGTCATCACCAGCGGTCTGGCCCGGCAGCCCGGCATGAGCCGCGATGATTTACTGATCAAGAACGCGGAAATCGTCGGCGGCGTGGCCGACAACGTGAAGAAATACGCCCCCGAGGCCATCGTCATCGTGGTGAGCAACCCGTTGGATGTGATGACCTATCTCGTGAGTGCGAAGACCGGTTTTCCCAAGCATCGCGTGATGGGCATGGCGGGCGTGCTTGATTCGGCGCGGTTCCGCTGCTTTATCGCGCAGGAATTGGGTGTTTCCTACCGTGACGTCGAAGCCATGGTGCTCGGCGGTCATGGCGATGACATGGTGCCCCTGGCCAGGTACTCCACGGTTTCCGGTATTGGGATCGAAGCGCTGCTGCCCAAGGAAAAGATCGATGCGATGATCACCCGCACCCGCAATGGCGGCGCGGAAATCGTGAAGCTTTTGCAAAAGGGCAGCGCCTACTACGCGCCTTCCGCCGCTGCCGTGCAGATGGTGCAGAGCATTGTGCGCGACGAGAAGCGCATCCTGCCCGTCGCCGCCTGGTGTACCGGTCAGTACGGCCTCAAGGAGCAGTTCGTCGGCGTGCCCGTTCAGTTGGGCCGCAAGGGCGTCGAGAAAATCATCGAGCTCAAGCTTACCCCCGATGAGTTGAAGCAGCTTCAGGCCAGCGCAAGCCATGTGGCCGAAAGCGTCGGCAAGCTGAAGCTGTAAGGCAAGCCCTTGACCGATGCTATCATTGTGATAGCATAATGATAGCATGGCTCAATTGATCGTCCGCAAACTCGAGGACAAGGTCGTCCGCAAATTGAAGCAGAAAGCCGCCCAGGACGGCGTTTCGATGGAGGAGGAGCTGCGTCGTATTTTGCGTGGTGCACTGCTGAAAAAGCAAAAGCCGAAGATGAGCTTCGGGGAATTCCTTATCTCGCCGCCTTACATTGACCTGCCCGATTCTGTCTTCAAGCGGAAACGCGAGATGCCACGAGACGTTTTGCTTGAATGAGCTATCTGCTCGATACCAACATCGTCGGTGAACTCCGCAAGGGTGCACGGTGTAATCCCGTCGTCATGGATT
>Ga0307511_10001545_pt1 | contig 24368 bp, 13 predicted proteins | sample 13_EM_MG_FD_200266 | JGI IMG/M metagenome (GOLD analysis project Ga0307511, IMG submission 200266) | Populus trichocarpa ectomycorrhiza microbial communities from riparian zone in the Pacific Northwest, United States - 13_EM | ecosystem: Host-associated > Plants > Roots > Unclassified | place... | reverse complement strand
TCCTCATCACGCCCATTCACCAGGACATTAATCCCATTAATTCAAGAATTAGTTCGACAATTTGCCCATTCACCAGGGTTCTAATCCCATTAACCAGGAAGTTAATTCCTTATCACGCCCATTCACTAGGGCATTAATCCCATTAATTCAAGAATTAATTCATCACATCATATCTTATTTTCTCAAGTAAACAATATAATAATTACTAATTTATCAACCACAATTAATCAAATAAAAATACATATTGACCAATAATAAATTCAGGCACCGTGTAATTACCTGACGACTGAGCTCGAGCTGAAGTTCTCTACTGTGGTGTCGGCCTGACAGCCTCTCCTGAATTGACAAGTATATCACATCATTATTCTACTTTCCATATTTGACACACTCAATAAATAAAATCCTTCCAATTATCCTTTCATTTGTCAAAATGAAATTTAGAGAGAAACATGAAAATTCCCTTCTTTCTTTTGTAAATTTCCTTCCTATTCTTTCAATTTCCACATTGTAACACAATTCATTTCATCATTCAAATCAATAGATATATATATATATATATATATATATATATATATATATATATATTCTTTAAATTTCTTTATTTATTTTTACAGAAATTTAAATCAAAGAAAAACATAAAACATTTCATGATCTATTCACTCTTTAACATTAATATCATCTCTTTCCTACACAATCTCATCATCTTATCATAATTCTTAAATTTTTATTTTTCTTATTATTATTTTTCCAAAAATCCCTTCTTCAAGAACACCTAAAATTTTGCTTTAATGACCATAATTTCTTACTTTCTCTACTCACTTCAATAATCTTAACACAATTTCACAATCAATTGTAATTTTCTCTAAAATTTATCATGAACCTTATTTTCTCATTTCGCAAAGTTCAATTAATTTAAAGCATAAATGCTTCAAGAATCTTATTTAAAAGTGTGAGAGCACCTTACCAAGCAATAGCCAAAGTTTAAACACTTTTAAATTGAGAAATTTTCCTTACTTGAATTTGTTTTTCCTCTCCTAGCCTAATGCTTCCTTCTTTTTGAAAAAGCAAGTTTGTTCTTTTTTTTTGTTTCCTTACAGCACACACTCACTTGCACTCATATATATAACTTTTTTAAAAATACCTTCCATGTCCCTCAATTTTTTCTTCCCGCACGCACACACACTTACACACATATAATTACTTAACTTTTTTAAAAAATGCCTTCTATATCCCTCAATGTAACTTTTATAATTTTGGATAAAATTTCCTGAATTCTGACGCCTGTTTATACTAAATCTTACCCTGGTTATTTTGAATTTCACTAAGTTACTCATTGGTACTTTCAGTTTCATGAAATTCACTTCCATAAAAAAAACATTTCACATTTTCATGTTTATTTATTTATTTTTTATATATTTTAACACCCAAACAAAACATTTCAATTCAGATTCTCGAATATATCATCATTCTTATAATTTAATTTATCATTTTCCCTTTTTTTTTCATAATCTTGACTTTTATTAATATCAATAATATTACCCGGGGTTTTACACGGGTGCATAAAGTAATAGATGACAATAGTAATCCTTATAGGATTATGGTTATGGATATGATGAGAAAGAATTAGGGTTAAGTCGGTCAATGTCCAATAGTAGATGAAGAATATAATGTAGATGAGACCACGTTTTTTTTATATTTTGAAAGACTTTAACGAAATATTATAGGATGGATGCACAAATCACAATAAATCATTTACTGTTGCACAGGTTTTCACTATCAAGTCAGATCATTGGTTGAGTAAGGTCAGTTATGATATAATTGTAAAATGGACGAAAAGCATTTTACCTGAAGGGAATAGGATGAAAGAGAAATTTTATGTTAAATCCATGATGAAACCTTTCGACCTAGGATACCATAAAATTAACATGTGTTCAAACTTTTGTATGTTGTACTACCTGAAAATAAAGAGTTGACCGAGTGCAGGACATGTGGGCATGCTCGTTATAAATCCAAAACTGGCAAGGGAAGGACTTTTGTCGCATATAGAAAACTTAAATACTTCTCAATCACACCTAGACTACAAAGGTTATTCATGTTACAAAAGACTGTTGAGCACATAACATGACATCATTCACATAATATGGTGAATAGACTAATGGTGCACCTTTCCAATGGTGAAGTTTGAAAATATGTATATACGAAATGTTCGTATGTACATATTAATAGGGTACATCCTTAATTTTTAGTGGAATCAAGGAATATTCGTCTTAGGTTATATACATACGGATTCAATCCATTTGGGTCATTTTCTGCTCCTTATTCTTGTTGGCCGATAATACTCACGGTTTACAACTCGCCACTAGGGATGTGTGTGAGGCCGGAGTTCATGTTTTTATTTATGGTCATATCTAGTTCTAATAGTTTGGGTCAGAATATAGATGTTTGTCTTTGTTTGTTTATTGATGAGTTGAAGTAGTTGTGGTCATCTAGGACTTTGACATATGATGTATCGAGGAAAATAAATTTTCAAATGAAGGCAGCTTTGATGTGGATTATCAATGATTTTTCCTATGTATGAAATGGTTTTTGGTTGAAGCACACATGGAAAACTAACATGTCTATACTGTATCGAAAATAACAAGGTCTCATATTAACAAATGGTGGTAAAACGTTAAGAGATGATTGGAATCTGGTTGGAGTACGCATAGAAAACTAGCATGTCCATATTGTATCGAAAATAACAAGGCCTTCACATTAACAAATGGAATATAAAGTTGATTGGTTATTTGATATAAATATTTTTTGTGCATAATTTGACATATACTCTTAGCCTAATCTAGTGTTTTATTCTCATTTTTAGTTTATTTTTGGTACAATTTACTTATTTCTCATCTTGGGGTGTAGGTACAAATAGTTAAATGAATGACCTTAAGAGATGCTTCAATGTTTATGTTATAGAAGGAGTTACTTGCTTAAAATGTGGTCTTTAGCAAAGTTTTAGAGAACATTTCAAGCTTTCCAGAAAAGGTATTTAAATAATGGATTATGTTGAATTTGGGATCATATGAGGAGGCAAACAATGAAGTGAGTTTAGAGTTCAAGCACTAGTTGGTCTGTCCCAGACAAGCCTGAACACTAATTGATTTTTGGGTTATAATAGGAGTTATACAACTCTATTTCATGGGTTCTCTAACTTTCTGGAAAGCTGAAACATATGCCTACAATTCTTGTGAATATAAATGAACTTATTTTTCTATTTTGAAGCCCAAAGAGCGAGTCAAAATACAGAGTCTGAATTAGACTAGGAATCCTTGCGACCCAAACTCTGTCTTGGGTTTTGGCCTATATCTTAAGTTCTGATTATCAAATAATTACAAGGTTGGTTTTGTTGGAAAGCAATCTTGATTACCTACAATTGTTCTAGAAATAGCAAAATCTCAATTCACATGTTTTCTGCCCCAAAATTAGCCCACAATATCATAAAAGAAAATGAGTTGGAATCCGTGACAGAGAAGGATAGTGATTTCCTTTCCTTTGAAGGATAAAATCATACTATAAAAACCCTTTTAGGTAGCAACTAAGGGGAGTTTGGAGACCCTAAACATTCCAGAAGAGAGAGGAGGCGGCATCTAAAAGGAAGGTTTGGAAGAAACAAATAATCAAATCAGGTTTTATCTTGGAAGTATTAAGCTATTAATATGTACAACTAAAACCTTTATTGGGTTATTAAGGGGAGATTTTTATGAACTCTAATTGAATGATCATTTAATTTCAGTTTTGATTTCATTCATTGATCTTAATTTTTTATTGCTAATGAGATTAATTAGGCTAGTACCCTAGTTGATTATGATTGGTCATTGATTGTGAGATTTGAATTGATGAAAACATTATTCTCAATTGAAAATTGGCATAGATGAATGAACATATATTGAATGTGTTGGAAGTATTTGGTGTATGATTTACCAAAGTCTTGACCCTTAAAATTCATTAAGTAAGATTGATTGCTAGTAACAATTATTCTTCTTGATTGAATTTAGTATCATCAACCGAACATCTAACAGACTTGACACAATCTAAGATTGGACTTTATGTCATACTTGATTTAAATTAAAATCAACAGGGGGGTAAATTAACCATAATTGAGATACCTAATATTTGCTAAAATTGTTTTCTCCTTCGATTGTTTTCAATCCATACCATTTTTCTTGAATTATTTAGTTTACTTAATTTTCAAACCAAAATCATTCAGAATACGTATTTAATTTTCTGTTAAGAAATTTGGTTGATTAGGTTAATTTACTCCACTAACAAATCCTTAGGATGATCCTATGGGTTTAACTTATCATATATGTTATATGTGATACGTGCACTTGCAGGGTTTATAAATTTAAGATTTGTGTGCATGATTTTATGAGCATCATTATCCGTGGTGAAAACCAAACCTAGAAGTCATGTCCAGATTGTTCATGATAACAATAACGAATTAACTGTGTGAGATGATGTCTTTCAACTTAATGAGTTAGTTGATCTTTATTGAGTTGCTCTGTTTAATGATTTAGAAGAAAATTCAAATTTTCACATAGCCGATAATACTTTTCTTGATGTTTACATTGAGGAGTTAAATGATGTTTTGAGAACTAGTGAACATATATAAGTTAGTGAAGATGATTATAGTGATGAAATCAATGTAGACGATTATGATATATATGACGATGATGAAATTGAAGAAGACGACAATTATGATTAATTTGCACAACACGAATGTGTAATGCCATGAACTATAATGTAATATTTCTAGAAGAAATTAACTTTAATGCAATAACAATGACATTTATTTATTATTAAATCACAATGAAATATTTATTTTATGTGATTTTATTATTATAAACAGAACTAGTGTTATTATGTTGTACGTGCTGTGTGATTTGAAGTATTTGCAAGATGGATACATAAGGAATGCAAATACAATCTGGCAATATCTACTATTTTTCACTAATGGAAATACCGACGACCTTAGAAAATAAAAACAGACACACCAACGGATTAAAGTCGTTAGTATATTCTAGAGAGCATTGGAGCTTTTCCCCTTTTAATTGCACCGTTCATTATGTTCAATGCATATTGGATTATTGACGGTAAATGTCCATCAGTATTTTCCTAAGAGCTAAGGTATTGTTCACTTCTCACTTGCACTGTTTATTATTGTTCAGTACAACGGGATCGCTAACGGTTAATGTACGTTGATATTTTCCCGAGAGCTAAGGTGCTATTCACTTCTCACTTGCAATATTTATTACTATTCATTACTTATGGGATCATTGACAGTTAATGTATGTCGGTATTTTTCCAAGAGCTAAGGTACTATTCACTTCTCTCATGCAATATTTATTATTGTTCTTTGTAAATGGAATCAACGACGAACTGAAAAGTAGTTGGTAATAGTTGGTGGGTTTCTAAAAATTTTGTATTAAATTGAAAATTTTAATTAGACTTGATAGACAGAAACACCGACAGAACAATTTCAATATTAATTTTTTATTTATTGAGGTAAAGGCGTTGGTGATAGTTGGCGGGTTTCTAAAAGTTTTTGGATTAAATCGAAATTTCAATCAGACAAATACACCGACAAAAAAATTAAAAAATTACTATTTAATTTACCATTGGTAAAGGTGCCAGTGATACGTGGAGGGTTTCTAAAAAAATTGGATTAAATTAAAAATTTCAATTAGACTTGATAGACGAAAACACCGACGAAACAATTGAAATATTAATTTTTAATTTTCTGACAGTAAAGATGTTGATAATACTTTTTTATATTGAAAATTCCAATTAGACTTAACAGATGAAAACACCAACAGAAATATTAATATTTAATTCACCATCGGTTAAAAAACCCCAAATTAAAAGACCAAAATCCTTAAAATCAGGAACAGACGAGCACATCTCTTCTTCTCTCTTCCTCTGCATATTATTCTTTCCTCCTCCCAAATCTTCATTTTTCTTTCTCTTCTCTCTCTCCTTCTCTCCTCAACCCATTCTCTTCTCTTCCACGAACATGTATGTCTTCTCCTCTTTTTTCCTTCTCCTTTTATTTAATGATTTTTTTGGATTTTTTTTCTCTTCTCAGGCTCGAAAAAACTCAACATTATGTAAGATTATTATTTATCCTTCTTTTTTTGTGCTTTTTTTCATTTTTTTCATATTTTTTTGTTATTAATAATTGTATAAATGTTAATGGAAAATGTTTATTTTTTAAAAATATTTCTGTTATAAATAATTGTATAGATGTTGATGGTAATTTTTATTTTATTTTATTTTTTAATTTTATATTATAAATAATCATATAAATGTTGACAAAAAAAATTTATTTTATTTTTTAAAATATTTTTGTTATAAATAATTGCATAAATGTTGATGCTAATTTTTTAATTTTTTCTGTTTTTAATAATTGTATAAATGTTATGTGAAATTTTGTTTTTAATTTTTTCGTTATTTAATGATTGTATATATATTGTTGGATTTGTTTTTAATTTTTTTAATTTTTCTATTCTTTAATGATTGTATATAGATTGTTAGGATTTTTTTAATTTGTTTTTGAATTTTTATGTTCTTTAATGATTGTATACAGATTGTTGGAGTTTTTTAAAAAAACCTTATGTTGTTAACAAATAAAGTTTTATTTCATGAAAAATAAAAATTATTTAAAAATAAACAAAAGTAGTAGTCATCATAAATAAAAAAAAATTAAAAAGTAGCTAAGATAATATGTAGGATAAATGAATAATTTTTAATGTGAAATATGGATACTACAAATCCTTTAATGTGTTTATATTAACCTTCTATGATTATTTTGCAAGTGGTCATAACAAAGTTAATTGAAAATTTGATTAATAACATAATTAAAATTATTCAATTGACATAGATTGAAACAAAATTAATTGGTTTGTGGTAATCCAATTTAAATTGTTATGTATTTTCAAGTTTATAAATTTTGGGAAGTCTCATGTATAGGGTAGGTGTTACCAATTTCTTTTTTAAAAAAATAGGAATGATTTACGCTACGTTAATTCTTTAATTTGTGTTTTGCCTAGAAAAAAATCAATATAGTACATCATACAAACAAGATTGTTGCTAGTTCTTCTAGGAGTGCTTCTAACGACCATGAGTCGTTAGGTGCCAACCAAGAATAGGTACCTGAGACACAGGCAACCACACTCGATGTTGGCTTGTCAAGGGTGATGCTGCCACGTCAAGGGAGGTCCCTTCACAATAAGATACATTTACTTGGAAGTACTGGGCTTAGTGGAAAAACAACCTTTCAATATAAGTTTGTTTTCCTTTCAAAACGACATGTTAATAATTTTTGAAAAATTAATTTCAAGCAACATTATCAATTTTAGGTTTACAAACATTGAGGCTGCCAAAACCATAACATCAGCTGAAATTGTCGATGAAAATTTCATTGTTTCAATGGAGTCATGTTTCCAAACATCTTGAATGGAAACCTATGATTGATGCATGGTTCAAAAGGTTTAAAGTTAATATTAACTTAAATATTTTTTTTATTATGTTAATTTAGTTAGTTTATTAATATTAATAAATTATTTCTTGTAAAAATTTTAAATGCAAGGAAAAATTTGAATGGGATATAGTTGACAACGCTATTACAAGGAGGGTTTGGGAGAATCATGCTGCAATTAGGTAAGATTGAAATCAAGATAAATTTTTTTAAACCTTTTAGTCAATTTTATTATTTATTTATTAATAGATAATTCATTTGTACCATATAGGTTGTGTAATTTTTGGTACAAGGCGTAAAAGAAAGCTAAAAAATATGCGAAAAAAAAAGAGAGCTTCCAGGTTAGAAAGAGGTGGCGGGTTGGAAGGATTTCAAACCACCGTACATTTTGGAGGCCATGTGGACAGAATATATTTAGCCCATGATGTCCAATTGTTTTGTGCAACAATCACACTCCAATGCAGAGAACTAGAACCAGTGTTCACGGTTCCGTTACTACGCATACCGGTAGCTCCAACTCGTTCGTTTCACATGCAAAGTGGATGGTAAGATTCTTCTTTAATTACATCCATTTTTTATTTTTTTTCAATATATTTAACCAATAAAAATTTTCTCTTGCAGGCTACAGTTCTTGGACGTGAACCTAACCCGATGGAGCTTTTTTTGGAAACATACGTGTGAATTGATCACCATTAAAAGGGGGTGTAACAGCTCATGAATAGCTGAGCCACTTTATGGTATGTTGTTTTAAACCTTTTTTTTTATCTTAAGTTATTTTTTCCAGGATACATATAACATTCGATTAAAGAAGAGATACCGTGACAATCCTTCGACCTATCTAGATCTCTATCTAGAATTGTGGTTGGGGGGCAAATCGTCTAATAGACCCAATTAAAATCAGGTGTACGGTCTCTCTAACACTATGACCGAGGACTTGCAGACAACCTATACTATTTCAACCATTTGATGATCGCAATTGGTTTTGAGCACTCAAACTCTAGAGTTTGAGGTGATTTTAGATCAGCAAGTTTGATGTTGATTATGAATGACTCAGTGTTGACATGACTGAACTCCACCAATATAGAGATGAGATTATAGATGGGTGATACATGTGCTCCATCTTATTTTCTCCACGGTCCAAGCAAAGACCTACCTCCTCCTTTTCCTCCAACGCCTCTATTCTAGATTAATTGTATTTGAACTCAAATGTTTAAATTTATAATAAATATTTGAATTTTATATTAATTTATTTTTTAAAATATTTTCTATTTCTTTTTAATAAATTATTTTAAAAAACATACTTTTAAATTATTATTAACAGGGTTACCAATGGCCTAAGTCCATCTATATATTCTATAAAGTTGGAAAAGAATATATTCTATAGATGGAATATCAAACGGTCTGTTTGACGACTATACATCAAATTCACCAATAAAAATACCAACGAATGAAAAAAAATCATCAATGGAATGACATACTTTTTTTCTGTCGATGATATGTTATATTCAATGACGGAAATATCGATAAAATGAAGCAGGTAAATTCTTTTTTGGCGCGCTTTGTTTGTTAGTAAATTTATTTGTAAAATTATTATTAACGAACTCAACGACATACCACAAATCACTTATGAGAGTTTTGTTTATGGATTATTTCCATCCGTGAGCTCGTTGGTAAATTTTGTGCGATGGATTGTGAGTATAAATACCGATAGAGAATTCTGTTGGTAAATCTAAAATTTTTGGTAGTGATATAAAAATAAATAAAGTGAAGGCGTATATACTATACTATATATTACTAAAATAAATTAAATCAAAGAAAAGGAGGTTAACAGAAGAGGAGAAAAAAATTATAAAAAAATACACCGAGTCCTTTAACTTATTAGAGCAATAGTAACCTTCATTTCTCTAAAACTAGTTGAGTGAGGTTAATCATATTTTTTGTTATAGATTTTTATAACTAGAAAAAATTATAAAAACAAAATGGATCTAACAAATATATCAGACCAAAGGACTTGAGTTTGGAAGTTAACCAAACCAAAGGTAATGTGGGTCTGGAAATGATGCTAGACCCAAAGGACTTGGGTTAGGCAGTCAACCAAGCTCAAGGTAGCATGGGTCTAACATGACAAACATGTTAGACCTAGAGTTTGGATTCAACCATTACCAGGTTCTAAGACTATATGCTATATAAATAAATAAAATGATGGCATATATACTATACTATATATTACTAAATAAATTAAAACAAAGAAAATGAGGTTAAAAGAAGAGGAGCAAAAAATTCTAAAAAATACACTGAGACCTTTTACTTATCAGAGCAATAAAAACCTTCATTCCTCCAAAACTAGTTGAGAGGTTAATTGTATTCATGTAATGTGATGAGTCAATATTTTTGGTTAATATATTTTATAAATAGAAAATATCTTAAAAACAAAATGGATCTGTAAACATGTCAGACTTAAAGGACTGGGTTCGATAGTCAGCCAAGCCCAAGACAGCGTGGGTGTGGTAGACATGCCAAACACAAAGTACTTGGGTTCAATAATTAACAAAGCCTAAGGTAGCATGAGTTTAACAAATATGTTAGACCCACAAGACTTTGGTTCGGCAGTCAGCCAACCTCAAGGGAGCGTGGGCCTGACAAACATTCTAGACCCAGAGCATTTGGATTCAACCATTACCAAGTTCTAAGGCTATATGTTTGATCCTATACGATCCTCTAAATTAAAAGTATAGTAGGCATGATAAACTGTCATGCTTTTCCATCTAAAACAATTATATGAGTCATTCATATCTGATGTATTGATTTTTTATACTCATAGTTGTACAAAAGATCTTTTAAGGGACCTACCATACTCACTATTTCATTAATGACATGTAAGGGATATTTGTCTCTCATTAATGTCATCAAAAGCATAAGACTTTTTAGTCATTCACTTCTTTTAAAATGAAAAGGTTTAGGGGGTATAAATATCCCTTGAACCACCAAGGTAGGGGTTCAAAACTTTTCATCTCTTACGATAAACTTATATAGATTTCAGAGCATTAACCATCTTAAAACTCAAGAAAAAACATCTTTGTTCCTTGAATTTAAAACTCTTTTAAGTCATTTATTGTTTTTTCTACAAAGATACTAACTTTATCATCGAAGGGTCTTTAAGTTCCCCTGATTGGGACTATTTTTTTAGGTACTCAAGCTTCTACCATTAGTCTAAATCTTCTTGATCTAAAGAGAAGAAATCCAATTATTTACATATATTGATTAACCATTATCTCAAACACTAAATAACCTATCATTTATATATCCTAGATTTTAGGACATCATTAGTGGTGCTGTTTGTGGGAAACTTTCAAAAAGTCATAAATAACTCTATTGTTTTAGTGTTTTCTTTAATTATCATCATTAATGGTTGATAATTAGGACTCTTCTATAATAGAACGAGTTACTAATCTCCCTATCACAACAGATACTCCAGCTCCCGTACAACTGATCCTTCAACAACTTATGGAACATATATAACTCCCCACCTAGGTAGTACTGGGAAATCAACAAACGAGAGAAAATCCACCTCAACAAGTCTCAGCCCCTCCTCAGCAAGTTACTACATCTTTTCACTCACCTCCTTGACAACTGGCCCCACCTAGAGTCTGTAGACGATTACACTATCTAGAAGAATTTCGGTAAAATGATCCAATAGAGGGTTTTCAAACTCAGGGGTCATCGAGCCATTCCAAAGAGTATACATGCCCTCATGACGCTCGAGCACAAAGCAGATTTTTTAGGCATTTATCTAGGCAGTGTAAAAAAGAGGTTGTCCGTGTATCACACCATCCTACACTAGAGATTTCAAGTTCCCCTGAACCCAATAGGTGTAGGAGCAGCAAATAGCTAAAATAAGGATTCACCCATGAGGATGTATACACTCCCTTATTAGATGAAAGATTCTTTTCTATCCAAATGTGTGTTGAACACCCGCATACCCAAAAAATACATCGCCAGTAAAATGACCCTGGATAACTATAATAGGCTCACATATCCCAAGGAACATGTATAAAATATGCGTAGCAATATGGATTTATTCATTCAGGATAACCATGTCATGTGCAAGATACTCCCTGCTACCTTTAAAGGTTCAGTAAGAGCATGGTACAACAACCTGGAGCCAGGTTCAATCACAAGTTTCGGTGATCTCTGTGCTAAGCTGGTGGCACGTTTTAATTCAAGTATTCCAGCCAAAATGAGTTGCATTGAACTCTTTGGAATCACTCAAGCAAAGGATAAGTCTTCAAAAGCATACCTAAAGAGATTCAATAAGGAAATGCTTATGGTTGAAAATTTGATCGAACTTATAGCTTCAAAAGCTCTTATCAGTGAAGTGAGGGAAAAAACCTTATAGAAGAAGTTGTACGCCCTACCAGATAGAAGGTTGTTAAAAGTGAAGCAAACCATGGAGAGTCACATTCGGGTAGAGGAGACAAGTATATTGCACTATGGTCCTCTATTTTCCAGGGATAAATAGATAGAAGGGTCCCATAAATGGGATCGCTTACCCAAATGGGACCGCTCTCTCAAAAAGGACAACAATCTTAAAAGTGGTTAAAAGAAATCAATGAGGGAGTGCTTAGGTTATCTTGAAGCATGTTTTTCTCCATTGAACACTAACCTCACTAAATTCCTTGTGGCCATCTAAGGAAAAAAGTTTGTTCGATATCCTTCACCTATGAAGTCTCCTCCCATCACATGCACATCTAAAAAGTACTGTATTTTTCATAAAGAAAAAGAACATGACACTAAGGACTACTATGTATTGAAGAAGGAAATTGAAAGGCTGATAGTTAAGGGCTACCTTGTTAGTTTCCAAAGAAGAATTTTTGCCCCGATTAGAAAAAAGAAGAGCCTGGTCAATCTGCTACAGCTTTACCTAAGATCAACGTAATCTTAGGGGGGACCTTTGCAGGGGGTGATTCTAACAATGGAAAGAGGAAGTATGGGAAACAAGTCCTTTACTAGATCACTGGGTCAATGTCACAAGCCAATAGTTTTTACTCTTGAAGATAGAGAAGTAGTGGCTTTTCCACATGAGGATGCCCTTATTATTTCCACTGTTATCTCCAATCATAGAGTACATTGGGTGCTAGTAGATGATGATGGTGTAGTTAACATCCTTTTCACAAAAGTTATTATCTAAATTGGAATCCTTTTTTCAAAACTGATGTCGGTAAAAACCTCTCCTTATTGGGATAAAGGGTTCGAACGTGCGAGTGCAAGGTGCTTTAGAGTCACCTATTGTGATGGGCACCCCTCTAAGATGTGTCTCACTTCAATAAAGCTTTATGGTGATTGATATGGGTTGTTGCAACTAGGGCTATTGCTGGTTTTGGGGGAGAGGAAAAGTCATCTCTTTTTCCTTCCCTTACATGTATACCCCCTCTTAAATGTGATGGGTGTGTTTAGGTGTTTGGTTGTTCTTATCCTTTCTCCTTTTCTAATTAACCTAGGGCCGACTTTCCCCCCATGTTTCCTACCTAGAATAAGCCGATCCATTTCTCTTTTTTTTTTTACATCATTAGACAGATCTAGAATTGTTTAGGAATTTGTTACCTAAAGATCTTATCTTCTTTGGGTTTGAATAATTTATTAAAGACTAGGTTGTCACAAACCATAAGTCGTCTAATTGTCCGGCCTCCAACGATAATCCTCACGAACCACCAGTGAGAAATCTCTTACATCCTTATTTAGGAGAAAAGGATTGTTATGCCTAGAATGTTAGCTCTCTATTCAGTGACTTTCGTAGATTCTCTGTCTAATAAACAATTACTAAAAATAAGAGGAATAGCTTACTATTTATAGAAAAATATGAAAAAACCCTATAAATTGATAAAATATCAATTTGCCCCTGAATAATATTCATATATTAATTCAGAAAATTTTTAGAAATTAACTCAATCAAGTCCTTATTTGATTTTTCATGATCTAGAAATATAATCCTTGTATTAATTATATTCTAGTCATTAATTTATAAAATATATTTTAATCAAGTTATACTTGATTAAATAATTCCAATTTAATTTTTGGCTAATGGTTCTTATTGTGTGTGACCCATTAGGTTCCTAATATGTTGACCCAAATATAAATTCTAATTCTAATTAAATAAATTAAATAATTTAATTTATTATCAATTCAATAATTGATTAATTTATATTTGAAGATTAGATACATCGTCTAGCAACATGTCATGATCCCCCAAATATTAGAAAAGTCATTAGTGGTTTGAGTTAACCTTTCGGTGATTGGTTTCTCAGTGTAATTAATATCCTTCATTAATAATGTTCTGATTTAACATTAAAGCATAGAGTATGTCTACCATTTAAATCATGTTTGTTTTGTACATAATAGTCATTGATGGTTTGAATAAAATTTAAAACTCTTCTCAAATCTCATTCCATCTTGGTCAATGATTTCTCAATCAATACTATTTGATAACTCAAGTACCTTCATTTAAATGGAACATTTTCCCTAAATTCACCTAGAGTGATTAATCTTCTTTTGATCACTCAAGTACCTTTATATAGTTCATGTTATGCCCAATGTTTGCCCCTTTGTCACCTCAATTAAGATAACATGTAACATGATCAAAGCATAACATTCTTTATATAAAATAACTTACTGATCTCAAGTCTATGGATCATTTACACAACCATCATGTGAACATTTCCATAGACATAGGTGATCTTTCCATATGGAATTCTCATATGGGTCAATTCAGTGTACATGTCTTATAACAAACATCTACATATACCTCAGCTTAAGACAACAACTGTTTCCTTTCATAAAGAAAATAACATAATATATATATCAGTCTCTACGGCTCTAATAATGTTTAGTATTTAAGAGAGCATCAACTAGGAACATTTTAGGAACTATACTTTGATGCAATAGAAATCTTATAATTAAAACAACTTTATAATTTTTTTTTGCAAAGTATTTTTATCCCATAGACTTTATCTTTAATCTAGATTCATAAATCAAATATTAGATTCATTAATATAATATTATATGAAAATTAAAGATAAATTAAGCCTTTATTAATAATAAATATGTATTTACATGAATATAATAACATCATGTGTAACTAACCAATTGGCTACATAGCATATTAAACTAACATCATCTTCATTAAGAGCCTCAAGATATTGGTGAACCTTAATAGATAGACTAAGCACTTTTTGAGGAAGGAGGAATCATATAGGTTAAGAAGTTAAAAGGGAATAAGAAAATTGTTTTAGAACATGAATTATAGAAAATGACATGATAAAGAGCTAAATTTGAGTGTGCTTACCTAGAGTTCATAAACTTGGCTTATTACTTGACCTTTTGGCTAGACTTTTTGAAGGCTTTCTTTTGTTGCCTTGGGAAAAGGGCTCCTAAAAAAAGAATAACTTATTGGTCATATCCTTTATAGAGGTGTTGATGATAACATTATACACTTCTAATAAAAGGAAAAAGAAACAGCGTAACTGGTGACCAACCGCTAAGGTAAAGTCTCTCACCCTACAATGACTAAAGTGGTGTTCAGGTGCAATAGTCATGTCCGCTACTTTTTCTAGGATCTCAAATATTACCTTATCTAGTTTTATTCAATTTATGTCAAAGAACATTAAGAAGGGGATGTACTACATGAACCTTAGTTATGTTACCACATAATGAGGTTTATAGGGCTCACATGAACAGTAGTTGTTTCTCTGTATAAGGTCAATCACTAACTCAAAATAAAGATCCCTAAAAGTTAAAATACTTCTCCATATTGAAGCATTTTACTCCCTGACATCCTATGCTTTCTGGTTTTATGGACTTAACAGCCAACTTGAACCAATCTTTATTGCTACAAAGAATAATATAGACTAGTCACTTCTCATCATGGCAAGAAAGGTTTCTATATATTGTCTAAAGGTGAAACTTTGGAATAGTGTTTTCATCAACCTTTCTTCTATACAGGCTAATTGAGGGTCTATGGTTGATTGAACATTGCGAATTCATGAAAATAAGTTGTGGTCCATAATTATGCCTACCATAAAGTGTTACATATATTTCCCTTCACCATAAAAAGGTGTTTCTCGCTCCTAACTTGGCATTCCCCTATATTCTTGTAGATATAACTAAGTACAAATAATCTTAAAACGAATGTTTAGCCTTCTACTAAGGTTATATTGATCTTCAAATAAGCTTTAGTGGGTTTTTTGGACCTATAGAAAATTAAGTATCTACATACCTATCAATACATAAGAAAAGCGACGTGCTTATGCTAGCTTGGGTAATTTTCTTCTTTCTTCTCTCATTTGAGAAGAGTTACTATACTTAGAGATGCCTACCAATAAGTCTTCAAAGTGACCTAATATAACTTGTGAAGAAGCACAAAGTACTTCACCCCTTGAAAAAAACCTCTTATCATGGCCAAATCTAAAAAGGTTATGACATCCCATACCTAAAGATGAAGACATTATTGGATTAAAACTAGAAGGGGGAAAAAGCAATTAGCATCTCTTTGTTGGGCTTGGTAGTGATTCTAGATAGTTGAATAGTGTGGAAGATCCTTTGACATTTCCACTCATCATCAAAGTGTTGTTGCATTCTATTATGCCAAATAATGTAGTTATCGGTACAAATGTTAGGACATATTGGAATTGATTACTTCCAAGTATTGAGGTTGATGTGATCATTTTAAAGAGGAAGAATTTCTCTTTCAATGTCTAGAGGGAAGAAACGAGCTGCTTTAGAAGAAATTTCTTTTTTATAAGACCTTAGGCACATCCCTAATCATACCTTATAGGAAATTACTTATAATTGTCCAATTAATGTTTGGGATATAGTCAACAAGGTTCTAGAAACGAGTACTTTGAGAGAGTTTTTGTTGGGAGTTGTTGGAAGATGCCATTTTTATGAAGAAAGCTTAAGGTTTTTTAAGATCTTTGGTATTTTTAAAATAAATTAGGGATTTTTAGGGGAAGAAAATGAAGAGCTGAATATTAATCGTGAGATAGAGCTTCATCATGACACTTCTTATAATTTTAAGTAACTTGCATAAACCAAACAACGCTTCAAATTTGAAATTGCTTAGCTGACTGATACATCAACATGATTGATATTTTAAAGGAACAATGATTGATTTGTCATGTCATTGATTGTTGACTTGTCAATCTATTTAAGAATAAAGCTAGGTCAATATCCCTTCGTTTATCCTAAATAAATGAATATGAAATTATTGTTATATCAAAAATAAACAACCACGTGTTATTTGATTAAGAATAGTAGTTGTTCACTTTGTAAATAAACGAAGGAAGTTGAAATCAACCATTGACCAGTGTAAACAACTAAGATTGACAATCGACCAAAGAGATAAGAAGTCAAGTTATTGAGCAACAATCAAGTTCTACCCAGAACATGAGTTTTTAGTATATAAACATTAGTAAATGCTATAATATAATTAGAATTTCATCGCATACAATTGTCAGAATGAGACAGACATTCATGAATTGTACTATGATTCAGATTGTAAAATCTTTATTTATCATAAATGTATTGTATAGGACTATGATTCATAATTTATATGAAATTCAATCTTTATAAGATTATAAATAAATTATCTAACTGTCCGAAAAAAATAGCTTATTATACACACTTTATAACCTTTATGCAATTTATATATTGAAACTTACATTCCTTTCTTTATAGCTTTCCTTTACTACTTTCTTTACCTTTATTACTTTATTTTCTTTTTGTTTTTACCTAGTTTAAAGTTCTTGACATTACTCTTATCATCTTTTAACATGTTATAGTTTCACTTTGTTGAAAGAAAAAAGGGAATAACATATAACATATTAATAAGAGAATCTCATCAATCAATATATTGGCGATCACTATTATACTGGTGAGATTTACAAATTGATCAACAACATCAAATAACAGATCATAAAAATTGAGGTTTCATTATAAAATTGCAGACAAGAGGGAAAAAATGAGAACCTCCTGAAATTTGAAGTACTGGAAAAAATCTAGGGGAAAACATACTCAAGACTTGTGCCTAGAGCAATCAAATGGAATATGTACATCAAGGTCAATCCCTTAAATAATAAATAAATAAAAAAAAAAAAAAACAAGTTGAAAACAAAATCAAACTTGAACTATTATTAGAGTTAGAAAGGTTCCTAAAATTCTGCAGATGTCTAAGTTGTTTCCACAACTCCAGCCAATGGACTTCTCACGAGCACTCTAAAATTAGTTGCTTCTTGCTAGCTTTTCCAATCAAATGCACAGACAAAATTTTGCAGGGGCGCCTTCGCATTCCATGCTGTTGAATCTTCTGAGCTTCCCGGTTATCTTCCAGCAGAATTTATCCATTTCAACTTCCATTTGCCTTTTTTTTTATATCCAAGCTGAACCAGCAAGAATATTCACAAAGGAAATATGGCTAGAAAGAAATCAAACAATCCTCATCGTTTTTTAACAAAACAATGACTTGAATTGCCACCCTCTGGCTGGGGAGAGAGAAACCAAATTCATCTGTAGGAGCAGATATGTACATTACAAACTGAAATAGCCAAGAGAACTGAGCATGGGGTATGTCCTACACAGGAATATTATCCAGGGAATACCCATCGAAGTCAAATTCATTTTCAGCTAGTCCAATGCCTCCCTGCTGCTGCTGCTGCTGCTGCTGCGAAGGAAGAAAATTCAGCACAAATTATTAGAAACCTTGGAAATTAAAATTGAAGTCAAATTTCCAAAACCAAACGTTTAATATTGATATAGAGACAGGAACCAACTTGTTTGAGAAGTGCACTCATGAGATCCTCCTGACCAAACTGTCCATTAAAGAGGGCAGTTTGAGGGTTTGCATCAGGGACTCTTTCAGTCTTAACTCTCATGGAATTTTCAGCAAAAAAAGTGTTGATAGGATGTTCAAGACTTTGTGCATTCACGTGCTCCGTCGCATCTCCTGCTGAAAACATTGGCTTGCCTACCACAGATATATTATTCCTGCTTTGTCCATTACTTTGGCATGAAGAAAAGCCTTGATGAGATAAAACTGATGGTGCCACGTCAAGGTTGCTTTGCACAGAATTGGATTGCTGAGAACCATTGAAGGTCATGCCTACATTCTGTAACTCCCAATCATGGGATCTGTGCTGTTGCAAATCGCTAAAGATATCATAACTTGGCATGAATCCTCCAGGTCCCTTTATTTCTGAGCTGATCTCTTCCTGAAATGTCCCCTTGGATGTGAGACTAGGCACCTCAGCAGCACTTCCAAGAGGAAAACTAGTGGCTGTCAATTCAGCTGTGGTGTTCAATGGGAAATTCAACAACGTAGATGATTGTGAAACTGGATTGAATCCTATTCCTCTGCCATTTTCAGCTAATCCATTTCTTGTCAAGACCCCACTGGCAAGTGCATTAGATGCAATAGGCTGCCCTATGGATGATGAGAGTCTGGGAACATGGCTGTGGGTAGTTTCATTTAGTATCTGACCCCTAGACTGCTGTTGAGACATCTGCATCAGCAAAGAACTACTCTGGCCTGCATGGGCATTGAATTGCATATTCATGCTCCCAAGAGACTGTGCTGAATGGTGCAAGTTTGCTAGCTGATTTGGCTCCATGGTGGTTGGGATTCCATGAAGCAGGTTCGTTTGCTTACCATTGTTCAAATGTTGCTGTTGCCCCTCCCCAAATCTTAATTTTGGATTTTCAAAGCTGAAGAGGTTCCTCTGATCAACAATTGGCATGGGCATTCTAGGTTTTGCTGTTGATCGACCAAGTCCGGCTGCTTGCAGTGTGGCGAGACTTTGTGCAGGGAGTTGACCAGCAGTAGCAAGAGTTTGAAGGTCGAGCCCGTTAAGGGAGGACAATGGCCCATATGTTGCCTCTTGTGGGCTGATAAAAGAGCTGCCCATACCGTTCTGGTGCTGTGAAACCCCACTTAACCTTCTAAGATACAAGCGATATTTCTGCGCCATACAGTTCGATAGTTAGCATAAATGAAACTGGAAGGAGAAGTCACAAGATATTTGTATGAATTAACCCAGGGCAGACAAAAAATCATGACAAATAAAAGAAGCATGTACATGATATTCTATGGAAAACATTCCATGCAAAGCAAATTTGTTCCATACCTGAAGGTGGCTAGCAACATTTTCTCTAGTGAGTCCAGGAACATTCATCAACTCCAGAATTTTCTTGGGGACAGCCTCTGCATCCACGAAAGAAACATACACGTATAAAAGGGCAGGAGTATTGGAAGGAAATAAACAGAGTCCAATGGAGAGAACTATGATGATGTAAGGTTTGACCTCCAGTCAAATTACATTTGGGTGACTGGATTGAATGTTTAAAAAAAATGTCAAGGCAGAGCACAGAGAGCCATTAGTTATGCAAAAGTAACAAGAATTTAGTCAAAACTGTGAGTTGATTGAGAACAAAAAGGCAGCAGAAAAGCATGTTTATGGCTTGCACTTCCTTTAACCCCAAGATTGTTCTCTTAATTTCCAATGCATGCTTATATCTATGTGCATGGCTTCTCTAAACACAAGGTACAGCCTTTAGGTGCATGTAAATTAGGCAGCAAAGCAGTATTAGCAAAGTGAGAGATATGGTTAGGATACTTACTGTCAATGCCTAGTTGATTAACTGCTGCGACAAACTGTTGATGAAGTTCAACTGACCAAACCACACGTGGTTTCTTTAACGCGGATGTATCATCCCTCTCCTCTGCTTCTTCTTCCTCATCTTTTCTCCTCTTTGAATTTTTCCAACTTCCTTCATTTGCTGAGGACGAGTAATCAGCATCTTCAGGTTGTTTCTGCTGCCTATCTCCTCCCTCTTCGACACTCCCTGATTGCTCCAAATCCTTCCATTCATTCTTTCTCTTGCGAACCACATGCTGCCATATGTTCTTCAGTGCCTCAATGCGAATCGGTTTAATCAGGTAATCACAAGCACCGTGAGTTACACCTTTCATCACCACATTTTTCCCATCATCAGCAGACATCACTGCACGGTTCATGATTAGGCACATGACATCACATTAATGTTAAGAAAGATCATTAAATCCATCTGAAGCGACTGTGCAGGAAACTTACTGATAACAGGCAGATCCATCTCCAGCCCAATTTGCTCAAGAAGTTTAAATCCATCCATGTCTGGCATGTGGACATCACTAATAACAATATCATACCCGTTTTTGTTCTCTCGAAGTAAAGACAACGCGATTTCTGCTCGATTGCACTTTGTAACTGAAAATTCCCACACAGACTAACTAAATCAATCAAATTACACGAACAACGAGTCTGAAACACACACACACACACACACACACACACACACACAGGCTGTGAAGGAAGTTTACCAACCAGCCACCAAGAGGAAAGCATCAGACATCATAAATTCAAGCAAATTTCCAAGACAGAAGATACATCCAAATTCCTAGAAATCTTGAACCAAATTTAGAACTTCAATTCACAACATGATTATAGCACAAAGTATTACAGATGTGACACCACCCCTCAAATCTAAACACTTCCACATATCTCCACGATAAAATTCACTCAAGTAATAGGAAAAAAGAAAAGATCATTTATAAAAGTCACGCAGAAAAATCACAACACACTCAAAATGAAGGCAAAATAATGTCTTCCACAACAAAAACATGAAATTCAAAGAAACTAAACTTATCTTTTGGAAGTAGAATTCACATAAATCTCCATAAATACCTTCATAACGGCAGGTCCTAAGCATCTTCTCCAAGATCACAAGGCATGTTGGATCATCATCAACAACCAACACACGCAACCCTGCCGGAAACTGATCTGAGGCACCATCAGAGGCCTTCCAGACGCCACCAGAAGTAGCCGTTGACATTGATCCTTTGCAGTTAGCAAGATTCATCATAGCTGCAGGAACTTTGATCTCCAAGAGAAGCAATTAAACAGAAAAGAGACACCAAGTTCACATGTTTGAAAGACTTCAACTTGGCATAAAAAACATTAAAAATAAAAGAAACCCGGTTGAGAAACACGGGTGTTCGAGGGAAAGAAGGGATTTTCTTGGATTATTAGAGTAATTGATTAATAAAAGAGACATCCATCAGCTTCAATTGAATTGAATTCAAGCTCTAAAAAATTCTCTGGTTTCTTTCAGTATTAATATATATTTATTTTAATTTTAATCAAAGGATTATTTTATTCAAGAGTGGGTCAGTCCTTGAAGAGTGGATCCAGCTCACACTTGAAGTTAACTAACTCCACCGCGTATCAAATAAATCTACTCTTACAGAAGTAAAGAAAGCCCCTGACGTTGAAGTCTTTTTCTTTTTCCTTTAGTTTTATTTCCACTGTTTACTGTTGTTATGTGGAACATGTTCGTGTTGCTTGCTGTCTTTGCTTTTTAGGTTTTTGTCTTCTGTTCTTCGTTGGGTCAATTATTTGTTGCCCAAATTTGAATTTCTGTTGCGAAGGAAAGCCTCTGCATTCGGCTTCGTTTGTTGAAATGAACGAGTCATGCTTTATCCAATCTCTTAAAATTAATTCAAATTGTTCTGACTTTGATTTCTTTTGAATTTTTTATTATTATTTCTCCTTCTTTTTTACAATTTTTCTAGTTTTTTTTTTCCTGCCAGGACTTGTTCAAAATAAATTTCTCATATATATTTCTAGCTCTCAATAAGCACAAATCTATATTTTTAATTAAAGAAGAAGAAAATTAATCTACCTGTCTTATAATCTTGTTTTTACCTTATAAAAACACTTTTAAAAAAATTTAAATTTTTTTTTATTTGTTTCAAATTAATATTTTTTTTTTGTTTTCAGATTATTTTAATATGCTGATGTAAAAATAATTTTTCAAAAATAAAAAAATATTATTTTGATGCATTTTCAAGTAAAAAACACTTTGAAAAGCAACCGCAACTACACTCTTGAAACAAAACAAAAAACTTATTTTAATAAGGTATTCAATTTATACGGTACCTTACATTGATGTCCATCAATTTTATTTTTTTTATTAACTGTGAATATCCAGAACAGTTTACGTGTATTTTAACTAAACTTTCAAAATTCTGAAATTAATAATCATATAAACCTTAAATAATTCTAAAATTTATTTTCCTAAAATCTCCAGCATCATTTGAGGTTTCCACGTTCAAGTTCCAAGAGTGGCCAGTGCCCAAATTCACTTGCATAGTCACTTCTATTATTCTATTATTCTTTTTAGACCTTTTTGTCAATGTGATGTAGTATTTAATCAATATATATATTATAATTTTATAAAATAATTTATAGCTTATAATTTTTTTAAAAAAATTAATTTTCAAATCACAACATTTAAACCCCAAGCTTTATGATGGTAAGTGGTAACTCTTCGTAAAGTTTTACCTCCGTCAAGTTCCTATCTATGATTTTATTTTCATGCCATCTGCAAATTAACCTCTTCCACTTCTCCACTCCCTGCCCCTAACTGACAAGTGTCCTTTGCCGCCGCATAGTTGGATAAGGTCTGTTTGGCTTATATTGTTTCTTCAGTTCTTGGTTCCCAAACTCATCCTTGAAGCATCTTTTGGCCTCTTATGTTGTGCCCATTTCTGGAAATCTTTTTTTTTTTTTTTCATAATTTTCATAGGGTAACATGGTCTTCCTTATATGTATATGATTTGGTAGGGTATTACTTTATACTAAAATTAAAAAAAAGTGTTTTTTTTTAATTAAGATTCAAGAGAGAATTTTAAATGGGATATATAAAAATAAATATAATTTTATTTATATAGTTATCTCACATTTATTTACCATTCCAGTGTAGGTCATGATAATGCATCGTACCAACAGGGAAAATCTTTTAGCTAGATACAAAAAAACATTATCCCAAAATATCTTAACCAGTAAAATTAAAATAAAAGAAGATAATTATCTAGTAGGGGTTCAGTGGTATGAGTTTGGGAATAAGGGGTTTGCTCCCCCTGTGATCTCAGGTTCGAGCCCTGCGGTTGCTAATATGATAGCCACTGGAGGCTTACATGATCGTTAACTTCAAGGCCCGTGGGATTAGTTGAGATGGGCACAATCTAGCCCGAACATCCACGTTAATAATAAAAAAAAAAAAAAGAAGGGTGCGGCATCAACAATTACTAATGTGGATTTGAGTTTAAGATTTTTTCTTCTTACTACTGTATTTAAATTCAATGATGCAATGAAAATCAGTATTTTACTAGTAAATGCACTATAGACTTATTAAAAAAAAAACATTCCAAGTAATAAGAATCTGTGACACTGCATTATTTTATTCATTTAATTTATAAAATAAGATTTAGGGAAATTGGGATGAAACGGCTCCTGGTCAAAGGGACACATGATGCTGTATAAAGCATGCCAATTAAAATACACAAAGACTATGTTTTATCCACTATTTGTTTTTAATATATAGTAAGAAATTGATGGCTTGCTTTTTCACTGCAAGAAAAGCAGTGACCTTACTAAATAAAGTAGGGCACCCTGCAAACGTATATTCTCTGTAACCTTTTAACTTTTACGATGAATACATGTATTTGTCATTTACTTTCACTGTGAAAAGTGAAAACCCTTCGAAGCTTCAAACCCAATAAATAAATAAATAAAAATACGCAGTGGATTTTACAAATCTTGTAAAGCTAAAGCAAAATGATTTAATAATTATTTCTGGTTGTAGCTTTTTATGCAAGAGCTATGGAATATTGTTGTGTGTGACTGCGCGCGCAGAATTATCCTCCACGCCCGCATTAAATTAGTTGGCACTCTTATGATAGCTTTAAGCCTTGGTGGGTTCCAGG
>Ga0307511_10001544_pt1 | contig 24370 bp, 22 predicted proteins | sample 13_EM_MG_FD_200266 | JGI IMG/M metagenome (GOLD analysis project Ga0307511, IMG submission 200266) | Populus trichocarpa ectomycorrhiza microbial communities from riparian zone in the Pacific Northwest, United States - 13_EM | ecosystem: Host-associated > Plants > Roots > Unclassified | place... | reverse complement strand
TAGGCTCCCCCCCCCCCCCGCCCCCCGCCCCCCCCCCCCCCGCCCCCCCCCCCCCCCCCCCCCCCCCCCCCCCCCCCCCCCCCCCCCGGAATTCAGGTGAGGCTGCAAACGGGCTCTCAGCAATCCCAGGTTCAGATGGTGTTTGAATATTACTTTTTTTCTAAGCTTGTTTTATTTTATAGGTGTTGTGGTGTGATTGGAGAAGTTTCGTGTTGCTTTCCAGGGCACCTCACGTTACTTGGCTACATGAGATAGTAATTTGCTGCCAGTGCCCTCCTTTCCTCAGGAAGATGTGATATCAAAAGCTTGTGCTTGTACAGTACAACTGCTCATAGGGCGCCTTGCGATGTAGCAGCTGATTGAAGATTTATTACGCTACGATAACTATATGTAGTGAGCTACACAGTAGGTAGTCCGAATTACATAACCTGTAATCAGGAGTAAATCACTTAACTCCAACAAATACACACTAGGGCTTTGCTCCAAAGAGATAACACAAGGCTTGGGTATAATTGGGAAAATTATAAGGTCATTGGACCGCGTCAAATCATACTAGACCAGCTTCATCATAATACTAGACCAGGAAGCTTCATCTCTTAGGGGCGCGATACTTGTCTTGGCAAAAACCCTAAATATATACTCTAGTTGGGCTTCTCACTAATTACATGTAAGTTGCACATCTCACTAACCAGACCTCTACTTGGTTAGACCTCAGTTATGATAAATTAATATGTTGATATTCTACTGGCTTGACGGTTTACTGTCCAAATAAATTGGTCTGGGCGCGAGAACTTCATGCTGAGGGCCCAACCAGACTACTTAGCTATAGGTACCGTACTAAGTATAAGTACCCATCAATTGACCGGTAACACTTACTTCCAAAAGCAGATTTTCACTATACTTACTTGAGTAACCTAAAAAGGACATATAGTCCCTAGCCTTTCTAGGCATGTGCCAAGCCCCTCTTGGAATTTGGAGTAGTGTCTTGCGGAAACAATTTATCAGTCTTGTATCTCTTCTTCCTGCAAACACCCAAAATGCATCACTTGTCCTCCAACATTACGAGGCCTTCAGGTCAAGATTGTATGAAACATGCTGCCTCCTCTGCTTCTCGCTATTTCACCGCCGTTCTTTGACTAGCCCAGTCTGGTGAGATTAGTCGCTCCAGTCCATGAACTTCTCTAAACCTCTCTATTGACATATTGACAGTAATCACATAGGTCTTTGTGTCTGAATGGAGAACAGTCGTACACTTGTTTTGTCACTAGACTGGTAGGACTACAAACCTAGCATGCGAGATCTCACTTTTGGCCTAATAGCTACACCTGTGCCGCTTTTCTAGTCACTAGATAGCTTCTTGGGGAGAGCATTGATCTTGTCATTCCCTATGTCTATCTTCGTTGGGTTGGTGATTATGCGCAATTGTGAGAAGAAAGAGATATACATCAATCAAACCCACTGCGCCAATGAAATCCTCGATACATATTTATAACATGTCCGATTACAACTATTCCAATTATTCCTGTGCCACAATTGCCGAAGACTGAGAAAGAGTTATCTCCACACCTGGAGAAGTTGTTCCAGGCGATGGTCGGTTCCCTGGCATACCTCATTAATTGCACAAGACTGGATATTGCTTTTGCGGTAAACAAATTAGCTCAATTCGCTTCTTTTCCGGGTGAGGACCATGTCCTGCGTTACATAAAGGGAATAGTGGGTGCGATTGCTCCGGGTGCTGAAAGAAATTGGTGGGGTTTTTCGACGCATCATGGGCGGGCAACTTCGATAAACAGTACGTCGACTTTCAGATACACATTGATCTACGCCAATAGCGCCATCATATGAAGAGTCATCATAAGTCAGCTTCTCTACCAACTACGGAAGCAGAATATCGTGCTGTAACAAAGGCTACCAAGGATATGCTTTATGCGAAGAATCCGTTCGATGGCTTGAAGCTCCAACTAGACCTACCTATCATGCTTTGGGGCGATAATCTGAATGTCAATGGCCACGCAAATGGAACTATATCTACGGGGCCCACTCGTCATATTCTACTCCATGAAAAGATGAACCCGCGCTCTGGGGTTTGTGAGTTTTCTGCATTCTTGCTGCCTTGTACATATTACTGATTCTCTCTCAAGGATGGTACTCTGGATAGTAGGGAAACTAGGCTAGGCCTTCAGATCACGACACCATACCCCCCTACAAACTTAGCCAAACATCTACCCAAAGGCAAACCCAACCCCATCTTCATTTCTTGCCTTTCCTCACATGCTCGAAGTATAATAAGTACGGTCACAACACGAGCAGCAATGGCTGCACGTCCCTGTTCACGAAACTTGATAGGGGTAGTGATTCCGGCGCGCCCACCCCCGCAAACCCTAAGTACCCCAGGCTTGGGCTTCACTCTTAATGTACCAGGGGTGTTTGACCAGGCAGCAGCGTTGGACCCCTAATCAGATCGCCGCCCGTCGGCGGCCCTTGAAGAGTTCCAGCCATAAACTTCGCCTACCATCAGGTGCAAGCAGCAGACGACCTCCAGACCGCCGTAGGCTCATTTACCTATGTTACATTTGCTAAGACTATACCGATGTATCCAAATCAACCTGCAACCAAAGGGGGTATAGGCGGTCCGCCTGAACCAACACAACCGGTCCCCCTACCATTAATTACCGGTAGACCTACCCTTGTGGATGGTAAACTTCCAGAAACACGACTGCAGGATGTATATATACAGAAGCTGATAATTTACTATCAAGAGCCTCTCAAGAGTACAAGTTAATGATAAAACGCACCTTATTGTCATCCCCGATCCTGACAACACTGACTCTGGATGGTTCACAGCAGATTTCTGCCTTCTGAATTGGTTACTTGAAGGGTTGGGGAAGTCACAGTGCTAGATGACTAGTATAGATTTTTATGATACTGTTCCAAAGTGGGGCCCAATACTTCATGGGAAACAAGCGGAAGGTAGTTTTTGAGCACTAAACTAAGGTTTACACAATACCCAAAGATAGTGGCATCTCAAAGATTGCACTATTAGATTGACACAAATTTGTGCATTGGTTTTTCCAGGAGGAAAGCACTCGATAAAGCAGACATCCAAACTCTTGGCTTTGATGACACTGCGTGACGTTGGCGGGAACGATTCTGAAAAAATAGAGGACCATCAACCTGTTGGATCAAAATAAAGGTTAATATTCTATGCACGGCCCCAGATTAGACCAAGAATTATCCCTTAGTGTAGTTTGGGGAAGGTGTGTTAGGACTACAAACCTAACACCTGAGATCACTTTTGGTCTAATAGGTTCCAATCATAGCTTTATAAGACTGCTAAGAAACCTTTTGTTAACGGTGCGGCCTGAGTTTGCTCGTCCCAACTGCTCAGTTCGAGCCCATGACTGATGGTGTAGCAACTATCTATCTATCCACCTCACCTTGGTCGGGGGAGGAAATTGGTTGAGAATTCGCCTTACCCGCTTGGGAAGTTTGGATTTATCACTAAGGTTGACGATTTTATGGATTTGTTTGGCCACGGTGTTGTTTTGTATCTCTGTGGAGTTACTAGTGGCAGCGGCGACTATGAGTACGTATCGGACTTTCACAAGGCTGTTTTATGATCTTGGGAAGAGGTACTGACTTTTTGGGTAGACTATGCAAGTGTAGCGGACTCCCGACCTTCGCTGAAGGTATTTTTGGAACATTTGGACATCACAGAAGCTTCCCTAAGAGGCCTCATGCTCAACCTAATCACCAATGGCATGCTCAACCCGGGTCCCCAGCTTCTCTCTTTTATGCGAGAATTGTAAGCTTGGCGTAGTCTGGCGTTGTCTAAAGCATTTTACAAATGTCAGTAATACGTAAATGTCTTATTAGAGTGCTAAGCATAATTATGAGTCTGGGCACGAGAACAGTAAATGTATGAGTGGCAAAGTCTTCTACTGTAGATTCCAATCGATTCTGAGTTCAGGGTAACTGGATATGTGCTACACAATATGCATACAGCTAGGTGGCAAAAAGAATTGAACGGCTTGCATAAGAGGCTTATGTATGTCTTATATTTAGCGTGCATTATTTAGGCTTAGCCACGCACAGATATGCAGTATGGACAGGATGAAACTATATACAAAATTCCATGGGTCTAGTACTTGGTATACTAGCCCTCTGCCTTAATGACAGCCACTATACGGCGAGGCATTGAGCTGTAAAGACTCTCCAATAGTGACTCTGGAATACCCTTCCAAATTTCTTGCAGTGCATCTGTCAGTGCTTCCTTCACTGCTACTGGTCCTCTAAGCATGTTCATCAGATAAGGGAACCTTTTATGAAGTTGGCGCTTCATATATGCCCAAATATGTTTAATGGGATTTAGGTCGGGAGAGCAGACAGAGTGCTTAGTAACTACCTAGTCATTGTCTTTCAACCATTAACGTACAAATTTGGAGGTATAAATTGACGAATTATCATGCATGAAGATTGGATCTTCAATACCTAGAGTTTCGCTTAACTCCAGATAGACATCAGGAAGGACCTGTGACAAGACCTCAACATATTTGATAGCAGTATTCCGTCCTTCATCCAACATCTCTAAATATCCCAATGTTGATCCATAAAAACACCTCCATAACATAACTGATATATCACGGGATGTCCTATTGTAAGGAAGTTATATATATGCACAGGCATAATATAACCACCTTCTATTTCTAGTAGGAACCAGTAGATACTAACAAGTAGTTGGCGGATTATGACTCAGAAGGTGATTCATGCGAAAGCATAGCCACCAAACAGAATTATGACTCATGTATTTTATTTGTATAATTGAGCGCATGACTCATTGGTGAGTCATGCAGGTATGAGTCAGAGATGGATTTCATTTCATGTATGAGTCAGAGGCTAGCGCACAGCCTCCCTACTGACTTACTATTTCCTTGGGTGTGAAATATATAAGGGCTCTTGGTAATCAGGAAAATATCAACAAAATATTTTTATTGTGTATTTAGTGGAATTCAGTGGCGTCCAGACGTATTATTGCGTCTCTAGCTGGCGCCCGTTATTTTGAAAGTTTGGCTCCCGAGAGGCATGGGAGACAGCTGGGAGATAGCTAGAGACATTCAGGAGACACCGAGAGACACCGAGAGATACTAGAGGCACTAGAGCCATTCTCAAAATATGTTCCTGATGGTCTGCCACCAGTGTTGGAGGCGGCAGAGCCGAAGAACTGTAATTAGACACAGTTAGAGAATTTATAAGACCTGAGGGTCGTACCTATTAATTCAAGCCCTTAGTGGGTAGGACCATCTGTCGGCAAGTAATAACTATGGAAGCGTACTATAGTTACTAGGAAAATGATTTATTACTATCAGCAGATTCTCAGGTTTACAGTCTGTAGCGCAGGCTGGTAAACCTATCTACGCGATAACGTATTACTTTATACCTATATCAAGTCAATATTAGTAAGAAAAAACATTTTAAAGTAGGTGATTTTACCTGCATGGATTGACTATATCCACTGCAAAAGGATCATCCCCCTCTTTCCGCCAAACCCACTTAGCACCTCCACCTTTACTTTGCTTCACACTGCACTTATCTGACCAAATAAATCTTTTCCATTGATTAAGAGTCCAGTCCTGTCTTTCAAGTACTTATATTAATCTTGCACTTGCATGTTGTGGAAGAAGCTTTGTTAGCTTTCTTGCTATCCACTTCCGAATGCCCTTTCCTCGAAGCATGCGGTCTAGGGTTCATGGATAGATATTATTTAGCTCCAGAATTTGCATGAGTGCCAGCTTCGTTATAGAATGGTCTCTTTCAATCAAGTCGAGGATTATGTTTTCTGTAGTTTCCGAAATTTTTTGAGGACATCCTGGTACCTTCTTATTCTCATGGGTTCCTCGCTCAATATAATGCTTGATGAAGGTATACACAGTAGATTTTGGCCAGCCAATATAATCTGCTATTCGTTGATAGCTCCATCCTTGTTCATAGACAAAAACAATTTTGCCTTTCTCAAAGTCAGAGAGCTGTTTTCGCTGGCTAGGTGCTTGTAGTAGCGAAGCATCTGGAGGAGAGGTATTAAGGAGTGAAGCACCTGCAGGTTGAGAGGTATCAGTGTGAGTTGATATAAAGCAAAGTAGTAGAGGATACAGTTGGCAATAGACAGTGGACATTGTGATCATTGAACCATGATGTTGTGACCATAAGTAATTGAACCGTGATGTTTTGACCATGTACTAAGATATTCACCTAAGTTGTGATAGGCGCAATTTGATGCATAATCTGAATCAAGCGCGCTGCATGCTCACACCTCTTATGCAAGCCATTCAATTCTTTTTGCCACCTAGCTGTATGTACAGTATGTACCGGGGAACATAACTGTACCGTATTGCATAAATAGAGCCAAGGCCGCCAATCTGCCCCGCTGCTACTACAAAAGGGAAAGATCAAGATATTGACAAGGATTCTTATTCACCAGTTTCAACCAGACTACAGTTTCCTCGGTATCAAACATTTTGCCACTAGGCTGTACATATCTATGCAATCTACTTACGCTGCACATGTGTATGGCGGCACCTTGCTAGATTCAGAATATTCACGACCACCAAGTATCACCACCACTGTACGAACTCGAAGAGTAATCCCTCTATCTTTCTTCCTTGAATAAAGGCACAGCTGATATTGGCTACCAAGATCACTTGCATTTCCTGTGCCAAATATGACCTTGCCTCGCTACATCATCTCCAAGTATGTACACCCTCTCTGGCTGCATTGTACTCTACCTTGACATCCCCCTGCATCGCCTCAGATTGCTCGAATGGGGCTGACTTACCTGGACTCGTTCTCAGGGTCGCTGATCCTATTTTCGGTGTACTGATTGGAGCCGGTGCGACCGTCACACGAATACGCCGGGAGGAGTGCTTGGAAAAGGGACGAAGTGGAAAGGAAGTTCTGGGAATGCTGGAGAGGTGAGTTCTGAAGAATTATCTCTTTGCCCCCTTGTTCGTTTGCTCGGGGCCGAGGGGTTGGGCCCCCTGAGCACTGAGATTGAGTGGATTCCCAATTTGTCGCTGACAATCTCTGTCACTAAGTTTCTCCATACTGTGATCTCAATGCCCCCTATACCGCACTATTACCACCTGTCTCATTTCGCATCTGCTTACCCTCCGCGTTAGGCGGTGCACTGCAGCAATAGTTTGCACAACATCAACTAACCTCTTAACTAGGAGATTTGCCCTCGTCAACTCCTTTGGCAGACAAAAGTCCTAGATGTACTAGGCTGTGGCCCTCACCTGGTACTCGTGAATACACAGTCGCTCGCGTTCCTCCAGGCAGAGACCATGTTCTCCGTGCCCCAATCCATTTGTATATACATCTCGAATACGAAACTATACAAGCCAGGTCCCAAGCGTACCCCTCATAACCCAGGATGCCCGTGGATTTTCGCTCCTTGTCAATCAATCGACTTGCCCCATAAATTTACTGCCTTCCCTAGCTTACCCTATTTGGGAAAGTCCAATCCCCAACTAGAGTGTTACCCTAAGGAAGATATACCTAACTATCAGCTCTCATCTAACCCTTCTGCCTAGGCTCCATGCAACAAGGCAGGTTCAAATACATCAACTTTAAGGATCAACAGTTTATACCACTGTTGTCAGATGACTGACCCCAATGCCAGTGAGTACGCTAGATTGGGGGCGACACTCTAGGTAGGCAGGAGACGTATGGTAAAGAGAGGGAGGGATATGGGCAACCTCGAGCTCTATTATTACACCCTGCATACTGCCTACTTCTGGGTCTTGGTTTCAAGACTACTATAAAACCTTGGCACTAGAAGGAGGCCTGGTGGTTATTGATATAGCCACACAAGCAAATTCACGCGCATAATCAAGATGAACTCTGCATACGCTATCTGTCTTGCTACCTTTTTCCAGGAATTCCAGTTAGGTCAACAACGTCCTAACATTTGAATATGGCTGGAGGAAGTTCTGGAAGGAAATGGGTAGGCGGGCTACTGGGAAAGGATGGACTGGGAAATTGGGCAACTTGTCCCTAACCAAGCTGGAGCTCTAAAGGTCGTGGCCACAGCAGCTGGCTACTGCCCCCCCAATAGCTACAGCCGAGCATCTATACAACTCTTTGCATGCTTGGGGCACACGTGATAAAAGTTCGGCATTTGAGATCTACGGATGGCTTATACTAGAGCTTCTTTAACCAGACTGAGCTCCTTTATGCTTGATCAACTCGGGACATCCAGTAGTATCAGGCTCGCCGGACCGGAGCTGGAGGAATCCTGTTCTGTATTATGCAAGAATAACTGTCGTACCCTCTCGGGACTTCTCTTTGCCAGTTCTCCGTACTAGCGGCACTAGATTGTCCAAATAGATGGCTACCTGCGCGTTTCCTATCAATAGACACGAAGATATATGTAGATAGCTATGTATGTCTGCTATCTATTATAAGTACTAGTATTGGGATATTCACATTCACAACTCACTCCTACTCATTTGAACATATCTAGGATGTGGATAACTGGACTGAAATTACCCTGAACCCAACCTGTATCGATAAGCCAGCCAACCTTACCACCAAGCATTGGCAAACGCAACTAGCCCGCGTTAAGTTTGTCGTGATTCAGATCGCACAGACTGCAGCCCAGGAATGAGGCAACAAAGCGCCGTATGGTAAGCCAAAGCCCCATGGGCCCCACCCGGTAAACCTCCGAAGATGTTTGGGGCTGGTCGGCTGTCATGGTACTGGTTAGATGGTAGATCATGGGAATCACATCACGAGAATGGATAGTAGGCAGGAGACAGGGGCAAATGACGAATCTAGGACAGTCTATGGAATGAGATCTACACTTTCATGCATAATAGTATCTTCGCTCGTATTCACTACGGTACAGCACCTAGACCGAGTAGAGAGGGCGATGGGGTGGAGATGGAGCCGAAACCAAGTCATGCTGGTACTGTTGATAAATAAATAAAAACACTGTAAAGCGTACCAAGTTACCCAAATGCAAGACTTAGTAAAACTGTGACAAGTGAATAGACCCATGATACTAAAATGTAGTAATCAAAACCCTCCCAACAGCGACCAACCCAGCCCAACCAACAGAGTTGAAAACACAGGCAGGGGAACAGCAGATAAATTAAAGCAGAATACACATAAGCACATCCCCGATACTGTCGCCGTGATGGCCAGGAAAGGAAGGCTTGGTATGAAAAAAGAGGAGCCAATACGTAACAAAACAGGGAGTATGTTGACACTGTATCATGTAGCAGGGTCATGAGAGCCCTCACTGCTACTACACGTCTCCGTCATCTGTTCACGTCCGCTGATGTGCTAGGGCTCATTCACTCTTCTTCTCCCGATAACCAACCTACTCCTGGAAACAACGTAACAGTCCATTCTACCCCGATAACGCCCTTATAGAGTTGATTAAAACAAAGCTGATGGCCGTTGGTCGCAAAAAAAAAGATTTACTGCATCTCCTCAAATCCGAATGTGTTCTCTCCAGAGTAACTACATTAATCACCAGCGTTAGTAAAGCTAAGGACAGGAGATGTGTCATGTGGGTTAGTACTCACGTTATGTAGAGAAACCCATCCTCATCCTTGTGCTCCTCGTAGATAGAGCTCATCAATGCAGCTGTTGGTGGGAGAACTTCATCGACAAAGATGAAGATAGCCTTCTCTGGTGAAAGCTTGATGCGTTTGCGGATAACGTAGACAAATTGGCCTACGGTGAGATCGGCTGGGACGAGGTACTTCTTCTTGTCGATAGTCGCGATGTCTGACTTCTCAACCTTCTCACAGATAACCTAGGATAGGAAGGTCATATTAGTTGCTACTTCTGTGAACTGGTTAATTCCTCCCCTTTACCGTCACAATGCTAGGTAAGGGTTTCTTTGGATAAGCTCCAACGATTACACTGGTCGAGATATGACCTCCAGAGCAAAGGAAAAGGAGATAGGGTCACATACTGGAATCCGATCTGCATACTTCTGACGAATACGTTCAGCCTCAGCCTGTAGTGGCAGAAATGTTAGTATTATTGTACTCGTTGATTTGTCCGTTCCACGATGTCGTCACCAGTGGAGACGCAACAAAGGGAGGAGAGAGATTATCGCACCTTGCGCTTCTCGAAGGGATGCTCGTCCTTAAACTTCGACCTCATTTTGGTAGGAAAGTAGGGGTTTTCTGGGTATTCGAAGTCTGAATACAACTGAGACAAATAAAGAGGCTTAGAAGGCGTGGTGAGGATAGCTGTATCGAGCTGTACTTGTTTCCAGGGACGTGAACCGGACTTTAAGTAAATTATAGTGTTGTTGTAGGCTGCAGTACTTATAGATGGCTGTGGTGCTTGGTTGGGTGCGGTGAAGCAGGAGTGGATGGGGAATAGAAGGAGGCGGAAGAAGAGGGGAGAAGCCCACTCTTGTAATCGAGTTAAGTAGCTGCTCAAGCACTGAGCACTGACTGACTGAGCGGCACTAGCGCCAAGGCCTGAGTCGTAATACAGTCAGAGTGGACGTTTAAGTATCGATAAAACCGACTTGTTTCTACCCCACTGCGCTTCATCACAAAGTAGCTCCCTGGCTCGTGTTCTGTTGCCCCTGACAGCTTGTTTCTGATCAAGAGCTACTACATATCTACTCATTCAGCGCGACGCCTGGCTATGATACGCCGCCATTAATCACCGGGAGGCTCTCATTTGCGCGGGGCTAAGCTTCGCCTGAGCTCTCCACTGGGAAGCATCCTTGCCCGACTAGCTCATCACGAGACTGGTGCGCAGATCTTAACAATATGACTCCAGGCCAGATCGTACAGACAGCAGCAAAAGGATACTTGCATTTAATGCCTGTTATTTCATCAAATGACGACCCACGACGGGAATCTTCTACAACCCACGGAGTAAACGATTTCCCTTCTAGCGAAACAACCCCTAGCATCACCTGATGCCGAGACTAGATAGTTCTGTTCGATATAGTATCCGATCCGCAAACTACATACACAGTTAACTGGGCCCACCCCACCCCCGACCGACACTGTGGCAGCATTCTGCTCCATGGACTTTCAAGTATCCCCGAAATCCTTCTTCAACGGGACCGGCAATAGATTGGCTGGCCTCCTTCACAATGTTCACTTCCACGTCTCGGAGGTGTCTCGCCTCATTCCTCCGTCAGGCCACTACCTCCACCGCAAGGGCCCAATGCAGACAGGCCCCATGCCTCTCCCACCGGCAGTTCCATACTCCCCCGCCTAAATTCAATCCCCAAGGTGCTCATTACAATACCCTCGTCATAGGCGGCCTCCTCATCGCATCCGCTGCCTTCGCTTCAAGCACATTTTGGCCATCGGTATCTCTCATCTTTCCCCCCCCTTCCTTCATCCTGCCTTGGAATGGAGATGATTCATACCTCTACTTGGTAAACCCTCTTCTGACCTCCCACCAGCCCGACCAGTGCGAATCCCCCGCTCTCAACGGCACCACCATTAACGAACTCGATGCCCAAACCAAATATGAGTCTGGCATCACCCATGACTCCCCCATGCGTCTCAAAATGGAGCAATTCATTAAATCCAAGCAAGCCGAGATTGTCTCCCGTCTTGAAGAGGTAGACGGCAAGAAATTCCTCGTAGACACCTGGGAACGCTCTGGCCACGGTGGAGGTGGGATCTCTTGTGTTCTCCAGGAAGGAAATGTTTTTGAGAAAGCTGGTGTCAATATCTCTATTGTCTACGGAAAACTCCCTCGCCCCGCAATCCTGAAAATGCGCGCGGATCATAAGAACCTTGATCCAAATGTGGAGTCACTTGATTTCTTTGCTGCGGGGTTGAGCATGGTGTTACACCCCCACAACCCAATGGCGCCCACAGTGCATCTTAACTACAGATACTTTGAGACGATGCGCCCTGATGGGACTACACAGAGTTGGTGGTTTGGTGGGGGGACGGATTTGACACCCAGCTACTTGTTCGATGAGGATGCCATACATTTCCACAAAACAATAAAGGAGGCATGTGATAAACATGACAAAGACTACTACCCTAAATTTAAGCAATGGTGCGATGAATACTTCAATGTGAAGCACCGAGGAGAGAGTCGTGGGATAGGAGGGATTTTCTTTGATGATTTGGATGATAAGGACCCAGAGCAGTTATTTTCGTTTGTGAAGGATTGTTTAGACGCGTTTATTCCGGGTTATGTGCCGATAATAGAGAAGCGGAAGGTTAGTGGTACATCCCTCCATATGGTACCGGCTAACATTAGGTATTTTGTGAAGAATATGCCATTTACTCAAGCAGAGAAAGACTGGCAACAACTACGGCGTGGTCGATATGTGGAGTTTAATCTTGTTCATGACCGAGGGACGCAGTTTGGGTTGAACACCCCTTCTGCCAGGGTCGAGTCGTAAGTTCTCCCTGTCTACCTATCAGGACTCATTGGTATTACATATTACTAATATCTCGGCCTGGGTGTGCAGTATCTTGATGTCCCTCCCTCTAACCGCAGGATGGAAGTACATGCACACCCCCGAGCCAGGCAGCCGCGAAGACAGGCTGCTTCAAGTGTTGAAGAAGCCCGTGGACTGGGTATAACCGCCTTTTTTTGAGACTTTTGCTATTGTATTTTAGGAAGCGTGGACAGCCAAATGACGGAGGAACACAACTCATTCTGACAAACCGACTTACCAATGTCTGGGGCTGAGGCTGAAACACGTGAGCTACCAGTAAGGAGATCTTACCACTTTGGTTTCGCGTGACTAAAGTCACCCCCCTTGGTAATGTTTTAAAAATACCCGAGAAAGATCCTGTTTATGTATAGAAAAATATTTATATTTCATCTGCAAGATACAAATGTATTATATATGTGTTTGTGACTCAACTTTGGGCAGCCTTTGCATGTGATAAGACACAAAACAATACGACATGAACTCAGGGTAATGCTCTTATTAGGTAACTCTTTTACTTACATATATTTTGGGTGTGAGGGCAACGCATACTCTAGCATACAACCCCCTAGTCATTAAAAAGTAAATACAAAATAAGCAGGCGAAAATCAATTACCCGGAGCAGAGCATAAAGTAATATCTGGGCATATCGTATTACCCGCGCTATGCAGTTGGCGTGCGTCAGGCAAGCAATGACGTCATCTCACTACATATGTACCCCACGTTCACCCCGCGTTCGCCCCCGCAAAAAATTGAAGAGCCTAACTTGCAGACTCAAGAAAATATTTGTTGGTTTCTAACAGGTTTTTCCAGTCAAAATGTTTCTCTGTTTTAGATGATTTATAGCTATTAATACAGCTCATGGAGTTTGAAACCTGAGAGTAAAGAGCCCCATCTCAGGGCAACCTTCATGGGCTAGGCGACTTGAACTCCCAACCAGCCCAAGCCCGCAAAAAAGCAAAAAAAAAAGCAAACGTAAGATAGAAATACACTTCCCCATTCCATAGTAATACCTCACTCTATCATGGTACAGCAGGGTGGTTTTCAGACTACCACCGGTGAAGGGATAAGTATACACTCTCCTAAAGGCGTCAATGTTGAAAGAAATCACATCACCCGATAATAATAACATCAAAGAGCCGAGGGAGCCACCCACGAACCGAAACTGTAGAAAGGGGTACAGAACCTGCCAATTAAAAGGAGTAAAAATAGAAAGATCCCATTGATAAAAACAAAGGGTCAGGCTGTTTCTTTAAACTACATGGAGTATGAACATGAATGGAAATTCGTTACGGGCATGACATGACCGAGGAGCATGAAGGAAATAAAACCGCCGTAATGTAAAGGGCAAGACAATAGGAAGAAATGAAGAAAGAGAAAAGAAAAAAGTCCCCACGGCCATATTGTGAAAAAACGAGTAAACAAGTAAAGTAGACATCTTATAGTCTATACAGCCAACCAAATACTCTACAGTCCCACAGCGCATCTACTATACAGCTTTCAAACCGTGATCTTCGCTATCTTGACATGATGCTGTGCCCCCGCCCATCCAGTTTTAGACCATAACCCCTTAAAGAAATATGAGATAATAAAAAGCCAGAGAGTAAAAACAAGCGAGAAAGTAAAAGGATAAGTGCCCATAACCCGTAATGCCCCAGGGATGCTGTTAGGTAAAGCAGGTGCTAAGGTATTGTATGATCCAATATCAATAAACGCTCCGGTATCATCCCATAATGGCTGTGCGGAACAAAAACAATAGCCGTTTAAGAAAATGTCGTGAAAGCTGGTCCTAAATCAGCAGAACGAAAAGCTGGAACTGGGTATTGCTGGACAGGAGGAGAAGGGCGCCCTTGTGTACCGTTACTGGTGTTGAAGGTTGTGCTTCGGGTTGGAGTATTTGGCACACGCGGAGCAGGGCTATTGCTGAAGGTTGTGCTGTTTTGATTACCAGCTAATTGGATCTTTGACTGGATCCTTCGGCCATAAGGAGTCAACCGAATAGCTGGCAAGATCGGGCGGATATTGTCAACCAGTTGTTGTCGAGTTGTGGAATCTGCATAATCGAGCTAGATCAAAGTCAATATCACAAGGATGGCATGGCATGAGAACAGCAGACTCGACATACAGCAGTTTGAATAACGTAGTTCGCATATGAATCGCGGATCAATTTGTCCAGCTCCATTGGGTTCATCATTTCCTCAATAAATTTTCTCTTGGTTGCCGACTCAGCGACACGGATACACTATCCAGAGTTAGTTGCGGTTTTAAGAGAAATCCGAAGTATCCACTAAACCTTCTCAATCACATTGGAGCTGAATTTTTGCTTCGACAGCTGGCAAACACTACCAAGGAACCGGTTGATCAATTGCTCAGATAACTTCGATTCCTCTTGGTCAACTACGTTATCATGTTAGTAGTGTATGATATGTGGAGGGGAACAAGCATACGAATATATTGCACAACATAATTGCCGAATGGGTCCTGGACGAGGTGGAACGCATTCTGTGTGATTTGGGCAATCAATTGGACTTTCTGAGGGCCTGATGCGTGGTCGATACAGCGTTGTAGGACACAGCAGCCGTGACGGTGAGTCCCCACAGGTACACAGTGCTCTCCAACGGCATCAAAAATGAACTAAATTCTCATTAGTTTCATAAAACGTTATGGGCGATGTTCACTCCTACCTGGGAGTCTTCTGCAGATAGACGGTTTAAACACTTCTGGATGACATGATTTCCATTCAGGTCTTGAATCAACTCTACTACCTTGGTCTTGAGTGCGTTGACAATTGTTTGGATCTTTACATACATTACTATTAGTGAAAATTGCCTATGAACTACCTATTTCGGGGAACTTACCTGCGCAGGAGTAGAGAGGTATTCGATCATTTTTTGCAACGCTCGAGTTCCATGTTGGTTCAATGCAATCTTGACCAGCTGTGGCGCGGCATTGTTGACCAGGACCGTACGCTGCTCATCAGTAGCATACTCCAGTAATTTTTGGCATAAGTAATTTCCAAATGGATCTAAAGCCAATCAGCAAACTGTGGTGCCAGCTACCCATCGTCGGGAACCTAACCAGTCATCAACTCAACCACGTGCATGTGAGTTTCTTGGAAAATCATCTGCACATGCTGAGGGTTCTTTTCTTCCAATTTCTTTTGCAAGTATCTGCACCCGTGTTGATCTTTGCAGAGCCCGTAAATTTCGTTCACATGCTCCATTAGGTTAGTGGCTGCATATCGATTCGCTAACGCCGGTCAGCAATATGATCATTTTATGGAGCCACGAACCAACTCACTTTCACCTTCGTGAGTTCGTTTCGGCATCGGCCGAGCCTGCATAGGATCATTAACCTTGGCCACAGGGAGTACCGGATAGGCTCCAAAGGGAGCTGCATGAAAAATTGGGTTCGCGACGCCGACATATGGACCGTAGAGGCCAGGAGATGGTAGGGGCGTGATTCCCGGGGGTGTCAATATCTGTTGGATAGGCCCCATTGGCCCTGAGAGTGGTGGACCAAATGAAAGGCTATTACCAGCCTAATGTGCGTTGAATTCATGTCAGCTGAAATACCATTGGCACATGGAGTACTATGCCTACCGATGGCCCTGGCTCCATTCCATTGGACAGTTCACGCCTATGCCTATCAAACGGAGCCCCTCGCAAGGAATTACCAGTGGTATTATGCCTCATTGTCGGGATGTCGGGCGTGGAAAAAGAAGATTGAAGTTTTGGCATCATAGGGTGATGAAGACCAGCGGGAGTTTCTCCAGAGATGAGCTTATGACTTTCCGCAAACGCACTCATAGGGAGGTCATTCTGTCCCCTCTCATACCGGCGGACTGTTACTGGTGAATCCGTTTGCGGCACAGTGACCTTTGGCGAGACGTTGCTTGTGGGGGTATATGGGAAATTATTAACTGGCAAGCTGTGTTGTGCTGGGCGATGGCGTGCAAATGAAGAGTTAGACCATGTTGTCTGTTGTGAATCTGGTTTCTTTTGCACAGCAAGATCTAGAGCCGCAGAGGAAGCCGAGAGCTGGCCAAAATTATTAGCTTCTAAGGAATCATATATGGGGACTGAGGAGCTTTACAATATTTGGATAACTATCCCGTCGAACCAGTATAGGAAACTTATCATCGGTGGAATTCATCTGGAGATAGCCCTTGACACCGGGAGATGTAGCAGTTTGAGCAGCCTTGGCTGCTCCGTTTCTCTCCGCTTCTTCGTTGAATATAAGGTTCAGCATAGAAGAGCCACCTTCAGTGCCTTGGTGTGCGGTAGTTCTGGGAACATTACTGCTCGATGCTCTGTACCTTGGTGAATTAGTGGGGTTATTATCCACCTCACCAAATTGCGAGTGGTGATACCTGTTGTTGTTGATGAGGCGTTGCCCAACAATAGGTTCATCTTGTTGAGTGCCAAACTCATTTTCGTCCGAATTCCTACGAGAGCTAGGGACTGACTTGGATGGAGTTTTCTGTCCGAAGATGGGCAAAATTTCCTCCGCAGGTGGTGTCATCAACTGGTGGGTAGCCTTCTCATGGCGAGATAATGATGGCGGAGTAGAGAGCAGTGAGCCTGACATGAAACCATTTCTACCGCGTCGTTCTGTGAAAGTCATGTCCTTGAACTCCGGAGGGGTAGTCGGCTCGCTATGTCCAGTTGATTTAGGCAGTGGGTTATGGGTGAGCTCTTGGGCCATACGGCGAATCTCAAGCTCATTTTGCCGCTCCAAAATCTCCATCCGCTCGAGTTCCACCTGCATTCTTCGCTTGCTCTCCTGTAACTTTTCATTCTCTTTGGTGATCTAATGCTGAATTAGCGATTGAGGCGAGGGTCACAGATTGCCCGTGTGTACGTACAGCTTGGAATTTCTGAAGGGTCTAGCTCAAGTCAGTTCTGGATTCTTTCACTTCACATAGTATGGGGGTAATAGAGGCCTTACAGCGGCGGGCGCCAAATCAAGTGTCTCTGCAATAGGCATTCTCTGAAGACCAGGAGACTCGTAGGAATTTCTGGCATTGAACCCGGTCTGCATGGAGTCTGTGGTAAACCGGCGCTGGAGCGTACCCCTAACATCGTTTGAGGATGATAAAGGTGTGCTATCTCCTAAACGAAGTGGGGGATAGGCGGGGAAGGTAGCAACCTCAAGGGGTTGTGAGTTCCTGAAGCTCAAGTCGTCTATCTTTCGATCACCCACGGTACCCGGGAAAGCCATTGATCATACCTGTTCTTAATTGTTAGCAGGGTAATAGTGGCAGAATAGTTTGGCATAGTGCTGCGTGGGGCCGTGAAGACGGGCAGCACTGAAACTTTCTCAAATGCCAGATCTCAAATTCAAGGACAGCTCGGGAATAAGTTTATTCTCTCGCTTGGAAAGGCTTACCGAGCAAAAACGATCGTTTAAAAGGGATAGTGCAGCACGGCAAGCCGAAATACGATAACTGTAACTACACAGAAAACCGTGATAGAGCACGGAGGGCAGGTGGGGTAGTGGCTAGATGAAAACGAGAAGAGAGTACAAAAGAGAAAAAAGCAGATCCAAGCTGAAATAGAGAGGAACGACAATGGAAGAGGAAGGAAGAGTGTCGTCCGGGGGAGAGAGGACCAGCGAGTGAAGTGGAGGGACGGTTGAGAACGACCGATGGTGGTTAGGACGATGGATGGAGGGGCGCGAGTTGTGGTAAGGAAGGCTTTATGGTGCACCACAAGATGATGTGTCTACTTGGTTTGGCGGCGGCGGGCGGAGGTGAGAGTAATATGTAAAGTGCGTTTTCAGCAGTCTGGCCAAACCCAGATAGCTGATCGTCCTCCGGGCCTTCACTCTACTCGAGCTGGTGCGATTACATCGAGTACAGGGAGCGAATGGACGGCTAGCACGTTATATTTCACGCTCACGGGCATGATATGTATGCAGCGGGCGCCGCTGGGAAACTTTCAAGCTGTATCGCCAAACAATTCGCAGCATCGAGTCTTACTTTAGCTGCTTAGGGCTGGCTCTGGCTCCCCACTTGCGAGGTGTAGTGCGCAAAGCAGCAGCGCAACCGTACCGGCAGTCCCAACTATTGTTGCCGCTGGACCTTCGACTTCTCAACTGGCCCATATTGGCCACGAACCTTGCCCATCAATTGCCCAATTGCCATAGGCACTTGCGCCGTAACAGCTAGCCAGCCTCGTCCCCCCACCAAGCATTGGTTCATATCATCTCGCAGTTGATCGTCGTGACGGGCACAGATCGGGCTGCCCCCTCCAGACGTCCAAACCACTGAACGACGCCGTCACCAGCTCTTTCGCACCACTGCCCCTCAACTATGAGGCTTTTGCGTTTAAATAAGTACTAAATCCCGTGAAAATTCGAATCAAGCCTTACACAAAGGCAATTTCTACGTGCATCATACATATAGCCAGTTTTCGAATATTCTGCCACCGCGCTCTGTAGCAGCGTTGCCAGTGCTTCACACTGACACCTGACAGCCTCCAGCCCACCCCCCCTTCAGCAAAGAAATGCCAGAAATATCGATCTGGATATTGCTCAGTGTTGCAGTCCCCTAAGTACTGCACGGGTATCAGGCTGGATGGATACCTTAGCACCAAGGATAGAGAACTACCTAGCCGACCCTCGGTTGAGATCGCATCGATCTCTGGCGGTATTTCGTGGGTTAGGGCAAGCGGTAAGCGGTAAAGGTCCATTGCAATAATATTAAGTATTTTGGTTTATATTTGATGGGAGGCCGACAGCAGGCACTGTTGACAGAGGAAGGAGGGGTACTGTGGGAGCGGGGAAGGGGTAAAAGTTGGATCCGGAAGCTTAAGGTGCATAAGTTCGATTTGACATGCTTAAGTTTAAGTAAGCACGTTTAATACTCGAGTAAACATTCAGGGCGCAGGTTGCTACTCTTGGCATGATTGAAAGTAGCGCGACATCTTGGCGCAGCGGCTCAACCTAGCGAGGTGTAAAATCTATGTGCGCGAATGAAAGCTTAATTGCATTTTTAATGCGGTGATTCACAGAAGCACCGACTGCGATCTTGTCCCACGTCCCTCTACTGTATCAACCTCGCAGGAGCAGCCATGGTTCTCAGGCCTGGGCAAGCGAGCGCTTCTGCCTCTGCAGTGAGTATTCTACCTGCATTTACCGGACTGATTCCCGCTAACTAGCTCTAGCCAAAGCAAGCGGCAAGACCAAAGAAGGATACGAAATCTGCGGCAAAAGGTTCTCACGATGTACGTTCAGGTCATTGTAGTCATTGCCTATGACCTATGGACTCACAGCTCACTGTGATCCTAGGAGTCCTTCGATGATTTGCTGAGGCAGTATTACAAAGGAAAAAGTATCACAGATCCAATCAGCACTGCAGAGGTATGGAAGCCTTTGGGGGAGCCCTCCGTCTGGTCTGGAGCTGATGTACGAGTAGGACAAATGGACTTTACTTCCTATTTTTCTCAAGGTCAAAGGGCTCGTGAAGCAGCATATCGACTCATTCAACTATTTCGTGGATGTCGAAATCAAGAAGATCGTACAGGCGAACAAACGGGTTGTCAGCGATGTCGACCCGAATTTCTATCTCGAGTACACAGACATTCGTGTGGGCCTACCTGAACGAACAGACCCCGATAGTAGCGCCGAGATCACTCCGAATGAATGCCGCCTTCGAGACATGACGTATTCGGCACCAGTCTTCGTAGATATTGAATATGTTCGTGGGAGGCAACGAGTCGGTCGTAAAAGTATTCCAATTGGGCGTTTGCCAATCATGCTTCGCAGTGCAAAATGCGTTCTATCTAGCAAGAATGAGATGCAGATGGCGCAGCTTAACGAATGTCCATTGGACCCTGGTGGATATTTCATCGTCAACGGAACAGAGAAGGTTATTCTAGTTCAAGAGCAATTGAGCAAGAATCGTATTATTGTGGAGAATGACAGCAAGAAGGGAGTGGTGCAAGCATCGGTCACCAGGTTTGTTCTCCTATAAAGAATGCCAGGAGCTACTCAAACTAATATGCCCTTTATAGTTCCACCCATGAGCGGAAATCAAAAACCTATGTAGTAACAAAAAATGACCGGATATACCTCCGGCATAATAGTATCATGGAAGACATGCCCATAGCTCTTGTGCTGAAAGCTATGGGAATTCAATCAGACCATGAGATCCTCATTTTAGTCGCTGGTACTGATATGGTGTACCAAGACACATTTTCTGTCAACTTTGAAGAATGTTCGAAACTCGGAGTCTTCACCCAACAGCAAGCGCTAGAGTATCTGGGGACAAGGGTGCGGACTATGCGGCGGCCAATGGGCCCTGGCGCGCGAAGGCCTCCAGCCCATGAGGCGCTGGAAACTCTTGCGACCACTGTCTTGCCTCACGTACCCGTTGATAACCTAAACTTCCGCCCTAAGGCAATGTATATGGCTGTTATGGCTCGCCGTGTGCTGATGGCAATGGCCAACCCTCAGTTAGTCGACGACCGAGACTATGTCGGGAACAAACGTTTAGAGCTGTAAGTAAAATACTAAGTTTGCCGTACCGATATGATGGCTAACATCTATTAGGGCAGGGCAGATGCTGTCATTGTTATTTGAGGACACATTCAAAAAGCACAATAGTGACTTGAAGATGAATATTGATAAGATCCTCAAGAAACCAAACAGAGCATCAGAATTTGATGCTTATCAGCAACTACAGGCACATGCCAACTATATTACATCACCTATGAACAGAGCCATATCCACTGGAAACTGGAATCTGAAGCGTTTCAGGATGGAAAGGGCCGGGGTTACCCACGTATTGAGTCGATTAAGTTATATCAGCGCTCTTGGTATGATGACCAGAATTTCCTCCCAATTTGAAAAGACTAGGAAAGTCAGTGGACCCCGTGCGCTGCAGCCATCTCAGTTCGGAATGTGTAAGTTTTACCCAGGCCTTTTAAACCTGCATATTCTGATGTATCTGCAGTGTGCCCATCCGATACTCCAGAAGGTGAAGCTTGTGGTCTCGTCAAAAATCTAGCTCTCATGACACACATCACGACCGATGATGAGGAGGACCCCATCAAAAAGCTTGTTTTTGCCCTAGGGGCTGAAGGTACGTTAGCATCGATCGATATTGGCTTTGTCCGGTACTGATTTTCTCTATCTAGATGCTATGTTGGTCAGTGGGTATGAGCTGTATGCTCCGGGAAATTATGTTATTTTTGTCAATGGCACCCCACATGGCATAACAAGATATCCCTCTCGTTTTGTAGCCAATTTCCGAAAATTACGGCGGATGGGCCAAATATCAGAATTCGTCAGTATCTACGTGAATCAGCATCACAACGGTGTGCATATCGCATCGGACGGGGGGCGCATCTGCCGCCCGCTAATTATCGTAGAAAACAAACGATCTAAAGTTACACCGAGGCACCTTGCAGTGAGTCTATCAAATATCAACCCTTGACACGCTTAGCACTGACTTAAAGCTAGGCACTGCGTAAAGGCCGTCTGACTTTCAGTGATTTCCTTAAGAAGGGTCTTGTTGAATACGTCGACTGTAACGAGGAGAACGATGCCTACATAGCTATCTATGAGAAGGATATAACTGATGCAACAACTCATCTCGAAATTGAGCCCTTTACGGTATTGGGTGCTGTTGCGGGCCTGATTCCTTACCCACATCACAATCAATCGCCCCGAAATACTTACCAATGTGCCATGGGTAAGCAAGCCATTGGTGCGATCGCTTACAATCAATTCCTGCGAATAGATACGCTGCTTTATCTCATGGTGTATCCACAGCAGCCCATGGTCAAAACACGCACTATCGAGCTTATTAAGTATGATAAGCTTCCTGCAGGCCAGAATGCTATCGTTGCTGTAATGAGTTATTCTGGATACGATATCGAGGATGCCCTTGTACTGAATAAAGCCTCTGTGGACCGTGGCTTTGGGAGGTGCCAAGTGTTCCGCAAATACACGACGGAATTGCGGAAATACCCAAATGGTGCGGTGGATCGCATTGGCGATCGGAAGCTTAATGAGGATGGCACTCCAATTGTGAAACATCGTGCTTTGCAGGGTGACGGGCTTGCGGCTGTGGGTGAGCAAATATCGAAAGATGAGGTCTATATCTTAAAGCAGACTCCTACAAATATATCCTCCAATGCTTTCCCCGGTGAGATGAATATTCAGGAATACCGGGATGCGCCTATGACTTACAAACTGGCTGACCCGGCATATATCGACAAGGTCATGATTTCCACGACTGAATCTGAGCAAACTTTGATCAAGGTGTTGACGAGACAGACACGGCGACCGGAATTAGGTGACAAGTTCTCTTCTAGGCACGGGCAGAAGGGTGTTTGCGGGATTATCGCCCAACAGGAGGATATGCCTTTCAATGATCTGGGAATCACCCCTGACATTATCATGAACCCTCACGGTTTCCCATCTCGTATGACAGTTGGGAAGATGATTGAGTTACTGGCGGGAAAAGCCGGTGTTCTTACTGGCAAACTCCAGTACGGCACTGCATTTGGTGGAAGCAAGGTTGAGGATATGTCAAAGATCCTTGTCGAGAGGGGTTTCAGCTACTCTGGCAAGGACTTTGTTACATCCGGTATCACGGGGGAGTCTCTGGAGGCGTACATCTTCTTTGGGCCAATTTACTACCAGAAACTCAAGCACATGGTGCAAGATAAGATGCACAGTCGTTCGCGGGGTCCGAGACAAGTTCTTACTAGGCAGCCAACAGAGGGTAGGTCAAGGGATGGTGGTTTGCGGTTGGGGGAGATGGAGCGTGATTGCTTGATTGCGTACGGAGGTGAGTTCTAACTTGAAGGTCTCGCGATGTATGGAATTTACTGACGTCACTGCTATAGCTTCGCAACTACTTCTGGAACGACTTATGTTGTCTTCAGATGCCCATGAAGTGGATATCTGTGAGATCTGTGGTATGATGGGGTACCAGAATTGGTGCACGACCTGCAAGAGCAGCAAAGCGGTGGTAAAGATGACGATACCATATGCTGCGAAGTTACTTATACAAGAACTGATCTCAATGAATGTCATGCCGAGATTGGTTCTGGACGATGAGTTCCCAGAACCAACGTAAAGGTAGCAGTGATTCTAAAGGAAGGCTCTGTCAGCTATGGCGTGATGAAATGTATGATATGTAGCAAAAAAGCATAACTAGCGAGTGTTTTTTTTACGGTAGATATGATGGGGAGTTTGATGATTTATTGAAATTCTTCTAGTTAGGCAAAAAAAAAGAATCACTGCGAGCGGTTCTGTTATAATAGAATATCAGATATTGTTGATTATGACTCGTCTCGTGACAATATTCATGTTATGACTAATATTTCAAAGTTCTCACATAAACTCCCAACCTTCACCCAACCTCATCACATATATAGAGCAACCCGCCAAAAATGTCCACCCAACCACCCCCAAAAAAACAAAATGCCCCCAAGGACAAGGCACCCAAACCCCCTAAAGGCCCCCCAATCCCTCGCCAGCCCTATGCCCGAATTAACTTCCTCTACCAAGCCTCGATGCTACTCTCCCTCCCCTCCATCACCCAACCCGCTTCCACCCTCGGCACTTCAACACAACTCTCGACCCCAACTCCTACTCTACTAAACCCTGCCCTCTCCCGATTCTACCTCTCTACCCTCCGCTCCGTCGCCCAGAAAAACGTGCTAAGGATACATCCGAACATTAAACGCAGCATATGTAAACGCTGCGAGGCGCATTTGGTGCCGGGGGTTAGTTGTATGTTGGAGAGTGAGAATAGGAGTAGGGGGGGAAGGAAGGCGTGGGCAGAGGTAATGGTGGCTAGGTGTGTGGGGTGTGGGGGAGTGAAGAGATTTCCGGTTGGGAAGGGGAAGAATAGGAAAGGGAAGGGGGGGAAGGAGGATGAGGGGAAGGCAGGGGAAG
>Ga0307511_10001543_pt1 | contig 24370 bp, 33 predicted proteins | sample 13_EM_MG_FD_200266 | JGI IMG/M metagenome (GOLD analysis project Ga0307511, IMG submission 200266) | Populus trichocarpa ectomycorrhiza microbial communities from riparian zone in the Pacific Northwest, United States - 13_EM | ecosystem: Host-associated > Plants > Roots > Unclassified | place... | reverse complement strand
ACCTCTCGGCAGAAATTCTGAGAGCGATCAGGTTCGATCGCGATGAGGAGGGTAGGTCAAAGTGCCGCACTTTTTTGACTTCTTTGATTCCTTTGGTTCCCTGGACATTGAGGCTGTAGACATCGTAAAGCCGTATCACTTTGATCGCGACAGATTTGTTCCCCTCATACGTTCCTCGTAAGACCTCAGAGAAACCGCCGGATGCGAGAGGATCGCCCGGTTTGATTTTGGATGCAGGGATGATATATGAACTGGGAAGGATACCATGTTCCCCGCAAATCTTCACGAGTCCACGAAAGCATCGCCTCCTCGCACGCAGGGTCATTTGGATCTGGGGCTGCAACATCTGTAGTCTGCTGGTTTGACACACTGACACGAGGGTAGAAGGCGCACCCTACTTACCCTTTCAAGCGTTTCAGCCGTTTTCCGGGCTTCGGGCTCTGTAAACGGTGATTTCGCCCTCTCCAGAAGTTGTTCCATCGCCCCTTCGGGGGTCGACCGGGGACTAGATGAGTTATGTGGTTGGACGCCCGAGGCGCTTGGCCCATTGTTGGGTGTGGACTGGGAAATGTTTCGCGGACGGTGTGGGGTGGGCGAGCTGTTCATGACTACACCAGTGACCATGGTGAAAGGTCCGGGGTGACAGAAGGTGGATTGGAGAGAGGTTGGATAGCAATATATATATGGATCGCACCTAAACCTCATGGCGAAGGTCCGGACGCCGTATGTGGGCCGGTTTGCGGCTTATTGATACTCAATACGTTGATGTGCGGATCGCCATGAGGCAGCCGAGACCGAGGCCCAGTCGAATGGGACGTCAGTCCTATAACGCTCGCACCCTTATCAAGAACATGGTCCCTCCTTCGATCATCCGAGGATAACGTGTTCTATTGGTGCGAAGACGAAAAATTACCAGAGCGAAACCGGATGATGAGGGAACACGACAGGTCGACCATGTCTGATCAGATTTGTGACCTCCGCTAGTCGATGTCTGTTTGATCCCGTGGACGATATTTAATGCCTCGACTCTCCAGCTCGGCCTCTACATCTTCGGGAACCCGTCCCTTAACACGCACGGCATACATGCCGCGCACATTTCCGGCTGTTTTGCAGTTAGAATACCCGTCCACCGGACCGGTGAAGTTGCAGGGCGGTGACTTACATGTCCGCTGCCACCGTCCAACCCAGCTTGTTTCAGGATCAATCAACGCGATAATTCCATCAAAGTATGTCGAGGTGCAAGACTGGATACGGTCCGGAGAACCTTTCAACTGTATGCGCCGGTGGGTCAAGGGTGATTTGTCCGGAGGAGGTGGCGACGAACCTGAAGGATCTCTTCACAGTTGGGGCAACCATTTTTGCGAAAGTCTCCAGGAGTTTGAATGAGTGAGCACAGGAGGCATGCCCTGAGCTGTCTGGCCTTTGGCTGTGGCGGAATAGCTGCTTGAGGTTGGCCGTCGGCCATGGCTGGTGGAAGAAGTGCGACAAGGACGACTCGGGTCTTGGTCACATCGGAGTGATCGAGCATCGGCCTTGGACCTCCGCCATTATCATGCGCACCCGCAACGTCCCTCGCAAGGCGCGCCAGGAGGCAGCAATCGCTGCGGGCCCCCTGCGAAATAGTCACAGAGCAGCCTTGAAGAAAATCTGGGACAAACGGCCGTGCCTTCCTTCGGTCGCTTCCCGAAAAGCTTGGGCATCTGCCCGAGGGATAGACCCCGCTTTCGTCAATAGGTGGTTTTATTCGCAAGCTCAAAAGGCTAGAGCAGCTGGCTTCGAGCTCGACACGGAAAGTGAGGGTTACGATCTCGGCGTCGAGGACGGGAGTCCGGTAGAAAGACTTGCTCCCAATGGACCTCCTCTTAAGCGGGACACTATCCTACGTTCCATGGCCCCGGGACGCCTACCAGAACTCTCCTCCTACGAGCACTCTGCATCCAGCGAAACTGGCCTCCGCATCTCCCTCAGCCCCGGTCAATTCTCATCTCCGATCTTTGGGTCTTCGTTTTACTCTCCGAAGCTCGCCCTAGACTCGCGACCTGACGCATACGGTTACATCCTGGGCGCGGAACGGTTCCTTTTCACCCCTCCCAGTCCACCGAAACGCAGGTGGGCAACCCAGTCCCGCAGTCAAAGCCGGCACATTGCCGAGGAACTTCGGGTCCACGTTCGTCAATGCCCATACCCCCTGCCTGCCAGCCCAGCGCCCAACAACTGTCTACCCTCTTTACCTCTGGCGCCGAGAAAACCAAGGCCATCACGAGGCAGTCACGACATTCTAAACTTTCGCATTCAAGATGATCCTTGTCTTCGGTTTTCACCCCCTATCTCATCCCCCACGCCCATTGTGTCAGGATATTCGGCTCCGTATCGCATCGGCCCTTTGGAACCGGAAGGAGACGATAAGCCGAACCTGTCGACATTTTCCGATCTTCGTACGCTTGTTGCAAAAACTTCACGGCCCATCGACCAGAAGCGAGGTGGGTGCATCGGTGACGATCGATCCTTAAACCATAGAGATAATCAGACCATACATCCATTCCCCAAGTGCCTGCGGACGATAAGCGTACTATGCATGATAACCCAAACGGTTTGTCCTTCTAACTGTCCGTTTCCGGTGCCTCTATCAAAACGTGCATAGATCGCAAAGCCCATCTCCCTTCCCAGGCCAACCGTCGATGGCTGCATCGCGTACACCAACGGCCCACCCATGCGCCCTGATCCCCTTTACTTGCAACCCAGCTATCGCTATTTGTGGATTTGTAGGAGTAGTGATTTGGGCTTTGGTGGTGAAAACCCCTTTCCAGTAACGTAGCTACTCCCATCGCCGTGATCAATCCAGATTCCTGCCTTTGATTCCCTTGATCCCCGTCCACACGATGGTAAGGATGAGGGCGATGGTGGTGCTCAAGGCGTATATTTGCGGGATCGGTCTCGTCGCGCATCGATCTATGCCCATGTCTCCCTCCTTCCATAGGAAGAAAATGATTGTGGCGGTTACAGACCCGAAAATGGCGATCCCGATGAGAGGGGCGTAAGGGAGTTGTGTGGAGACCAGGGCGTAGAGGATGCCAGAGAGGGTGGCAGAGTACGCGAGCATCCATCCGTGGAGGATCGATACTGGTGGGTAGCTCGCCCGGAAGTGGACAACCACAATGAGGACCGACGCGAAGAAAATACCGGCGGCATACATGTAGTGGCTGACGATGTGTTCCCAAACGTTCCTCGTGTAATCGTAGGCTGCTTCCACGGCTGGTATTTTAGAAGCGCCTTCTGCCACCTTGATCTCCTCGATGGAATGCTTGAGCATAGCGCTCATGGTGTGAGCCGTGGAACCGAATATGAAGAGTACGGATGAAAGCGCGAACAGGAATGTCAACGTCTTGGAGGGGGCGGGTCTTGCAGAAGTGAAGAGGAGATATAGGATCGGGAAGTTGATGAATGGATCCAATATGCGGAGGAGGTCATTGAGGCCAAACCTCGGAAAGTCGAATTGTGTACGTTCATCTGGGACGACCACGGGGAGGAGGATGAATAGGAGGAAGAAGGTCGACGATAGACATGATAGAAGGAGTAATCTCGGGCGCGATGGTGGATGAAGTGTCATTGACACCAACAGGGTGTCGTCGAAACCGAGCTCGTGCGATTCGACGGGAGAGTCATCGCCCTGGCCTGTTGAACGGTAGCCAGATGACATTGTCGTCGACGGTCAAGTAAGAGTGTCTGCTGCGCGTTATAATTATCTTGCAAGTCCTGGGCCATCCGGCTTTCTCGGAGTAAGGACATCATACAGGTCATGGGCGGTGGTCACGCCCAACGACTCATAGGAGCTCGTGTACTTGGCACACCAAAGTTCCAGATCGTATGTGCGACACGAGCGATAACATTGCAGGGATACACGGGACAACAATGAGTACACAATGCAGAGATAATTTACTCTTCACCCTCTTCATCAGCCCTGTTACAGATTGTTAGCAAATCCGACGATGTTCGAACCACGGAAGTGAGTTGACATACGCGATATTGTAGAACCGGAGCTGGTAAATGTCCTTGGAGGTGGCGACGACACTAGGATTCCAGAGGTTTAGATCACCAAGGCAAAACGTTGTACGCGCTACTCACCGGATCCAGTCCCGGAGGGCGTTCTTCTTCAAGAACTTCTTGGTGAGGTACTTGAGGTAGCGCTTCGACAGAGCAATATTCGAGGTGACGGTTATTTGTTTGTCGCCTGGAGAGCGTGGTCAGCCCCAGAACCCGTTCACTGGTACAAGACGATCGCACCTTCACGGTGGATCTTGATGTTGTCACCAAGGTTTCCGGTCTTGTTATTGACCTTAATTCGGTCGTGCAAGAACTTTTCGAAAGCAGCACCGTCGAAAACACCATCTCCAGCCGGACGGGAGTAATCGACAACAAACTTGTGCTTAGCAGCGGGGATTTTGGCGGCCTTTGGCTAAAGAGAGGGTCCCGGTTAGCCTACTGAGAAGAGAACTCAGCAAAGCGGTTTGGGAGTGAGCAACGAACCATCTTGAGGAGGCGTCAAGGGGATGGAGGAAGGGGAGGGAGGGAGGTTAGCCACCGTTGATCACTGTGGGAAGGTATACAGTGCTTACAAAGATTGTCTCACAGACCAAATGTGGAATGAGCGCCAATCACCTCCGATCCGTTTTTCCTTGGATTTTATTTGCCTTTCCTTTGGCTATGTCTTCGAAGAACACCTTGAGCAGGGAGCAGGTCGCGTCCGCTCAGGTCAGCGGGGACTATGCCATCAAGTCCGAGGACAAGCAGCCGGTCCTGGACACTTCCCAGTGGCCTCTGCTGCTGAAAAACTACGACAAGTTACTTGTTCGTTCCAGCCATTTCACCCCAATTCCTTCCGGATGCAGCCCTCTTAAACGAGACATCGAGACATACGTCAAGTGAGTCCACACTTTTGCTTCGAGCCTCTTTACTCAATGCTCCGCATTTGCGATCCAGGTCCGGGGTGATTAACCTCGATAAACCGTCCAATCCTTCCTCCCACGAAGTCGTCGCTTGGTTGCGGCGGATTCTACGCGTCGATAAGACCGGTCACAGCGGAACACTTGACCCCAAAGTCACTGGCTGTCTCATTGTCTGTATAGATCGTGCGACGAGGCTGGTCAAGTCTCAACAAGGTGCTGGAAAGGAATATGTTGCTGTCCTACGACTCCACGACAAACTCAAGGACCCTTCTGCCCTCCCCCGCGCTCTCCAAACCCTAACCGGTGCTCTCTTCCAACGGCCCCCTCTGATTTCTGCCGTCAAACGTCAACTTCGGGTCCGTACTATCTACGACTCGAAGCTTCTCGAGTACGACGAAAACCGCAACCTTGCGGTTTTCTGGGTGTCGTGCGAAGCTGGAACGTACATCCGAACTCTCTGCGTGCATCTCGGCCTGCTTTTGGGTGTCGGCGGTCACATGCAGGAACTCAGAAGAGTTCGAAGCGGTGCTTTAAGTGAGAACGACGAGATTGTCACCATGCACGACGTCATGGACGCCCAGTGGTTATACGATAACACACGGGATGGTTCGTTCTCCCTCCCAGAAAGTGGATGTACTTGGTTTAACTGTTCACTAGAATCCTACCTGAGACGAGCTATTCGTCCCTTGGAGTGCCTGTTAATCGGGTATAAGCGCATTGTTGTAAAGGACAGCGCTGTAAATGCAGTTTGCTATGGTGCAAAACTCATGATTCCAGGGCTGCTACGATACGAGGCCGATATTTCGGTTCACGAGGAGGTGGTTTTGATGACAACAAAAGGTGTTGGTGACTTTGATCGTCAAGGTCTCGAGTTTTCTAACCACGAGTACCAGGCGAGGCTATCGCAATCGGAATCGCTCAGATGTCGACCGTCGAACTTGCCACCTGTGATCATGGTGTTGTGGCCAAGGTTAAGCGCTGCATAATGGAGCGCGATACCTACCCACGGAGGTGGGGTCTTGGTCCAAAGGCGATGGAAAAGAAAAAGATGATCAAGGATGGGAAACTTGGGAAACACGGCGAGAAGATTGATGGTGTCACCCCGAAGGAGTGGAGCAAGGACTACGTAGACTATACCCGTGACGAGGTCGGAGACAGATTGTCCGAATTTTCCAAGGTGGACTAACGTTTTCCCATAGGTTCCACCGTCAACCATTGCTGGCCCTTCCACCATCATTCCTGCGTCGGGGTCTGCGCCGCTACCTGTTGCCGCCGCCACGTCAATGGACGAGTCGTCGCAAGGAGAAGTGTCAGATAGGAAGGAAAAGAAACGAAAGCGCACATCAGGCGTGTCGGTAGATGAGGAAGCCGGACAAGAGAAGAAAAAGAAAGAGAAAGCCCCTGCAGACGAGGATAAGGAGGCTAGGCGAGAGCGTAAACGTCTGAAGAGGGAGAAAAGGGCGGCCAAGGAAGCCGCTAAAGCTAGTTCTTGAGTTTAAGATTGGGTCTGGTTTCGTTTTCGTGTATCTGTGCTATCTATCACCTTTGTTGCCCCTCGAAACTCGCGTGTGCGCGGCATTTCATTTCGAATTCACTCTCGATCGTACTCATCTTGGATCGGCACTCCGATGTCAGCTAACCGCAACGTGCAGACAGGCGAACAAATCGACGAGGTCTTTTTGGTTCCTTACCAAGTTACCAACTTTCTGGTTCAGGAACAACAGCATGCTGAAATGGCCGCGCGGATAGCGGCACAACGAGCCACAGCCACTAGCAGAGGCACGGACCGGTTCCTCGACAACTCACTCGCGAGAGCCTGGTATCGTAAACACCCGGACGATCTTGAGAATAATCCCCGTTCTAGCGACGAGGTGGGTGGTCGACACCTCGTCTGTTTTGTTGCCACAGTATTGAGGCGGTACAGAGTTCGGATGATTCATCCGAGGCTCCGAAAAGGAGTAGCACACGAATGAGGTTCTCCTCTGCCAGGATACCGTCAACAGTGACCCCATCATCATCGTCTAAAGCCTCATCTTCGAGGGCTTCGGCTTCGTCGTCAAGAGTGACGCTCCGCACTGAGAACACCGGTTCTCCGTTCATCCCCAGCGGGCATTGGACGAGGAAGAGGCTACAGGAGCAATGGGACAGGGCCACTAAAGAAGCCGGGTCTGCTTCTGTGACAATCGTGAACGACGTTGACGGCGAGGAAGTCCCCGGTGTACCAGAAGACTTTCGGTACCTGGAACACGGTTACGACTGGGGAAAGTATACGTCAGACCCAAATTTCTTGATCGGGTGCAACTGCGCCGGCAACTGCAATAGCGCGGACGTCGAAGGTTGTTGCATTAGACATATTGACAGTGACCCTGAGGATCTTGTGGGGTTCTGGTATGACAAACGGGTATGTTTCCTACGTAGGGGAAACTTTTATGCAATGGGTCTCATCACCTCCCGGGCCAGGGCCTGTTCCGCCTGGATACTACCCACATATTACTCAGGGAGTGCAACATAGTAAGCAAAGCATCCGGAAAAGCAAATACTTTTCTCATCTCCAGTGCAGAATTGCTCCTGTGACGAAACGTGCCGAACTCGGGTTGCACAGAAACCACGACAAATCCCCCTCCAAGTGTTTAGGACGACAAATTGTGGGTGGGGTGTTCGCCCAGCGGTGAGAGTTCCAAAAGGGACACTCATTGGGCTGTATTCTGGGTCAGCCATTATCTCTCTCATCCCCATACTCTCAACTAATGTACAGGCGTCCACAGAGTGCTGCTGTGCGTGATAGCCCCTTTTGCTGGGTGTTGTCGTTCACCCTTTCACTTGAACTGCAGGAAAAGATGGGAGGCTGACAGGATCCAAGGAGAACGCAAGAACTACATCTTCGACCTGGATCACAACAGGTATGGCGAGGAGGGACCAATACAAAACCAATACTCGGTTGATGGGTATACCAAAGGTGCTCCTGTTTCCTCATTTTAAGCAGGTTTCACTCACCCAAACTCTCTGATAGGGAACTGGGGTCGCTTTATCAAGTGAGTGTCGAACGGAGTGGCGTATACCCACACTGAACCCAATCACTTAGTCATTCCTGTGATCCGAACATGCAGGTCCTACCTGCGATGTTTGACGCGCCAGAGGTCTGTCTATTATTATTATTTTCGACCTCACCGTGACAAATCGTTGGCCATGAAAGATCGAAAAGTCATACTTGGTGTTCGTGGCCATCAAGGATATCCGCGAGGGTGTGGAGCTCACGATAGATTATCATCCGAACTTGGGAGCTCCGACGAGAGGGAAGGGGAAGAAGAGGAGAAGGGGGTCGGATGCCTGCATGTGCGACGCCAGGTTGTGCCGTGGAGTGCGACCGTAGCACTATCCCACCTTTCGTAGTTCATTGGGGGGACGTTCTGCGGGCGACGATGTATACCGAAACCATATTCATCTAATTATACCTCGATTACAGCTCTAGAAAACAACTATCTGTCCAATCCCTCCCTGACCATCTTCCTCGCCAGCAGTTAACTTCACCTTCCCGAGCACAGCCATCGCAAGGTCATTCCAAAGCAGCTGGGACTCTGAAAGTGGCTTTCCGCGGATCTGGTTGGCTATGATGGTTGCAAGGTGGTGACGTAGATATTTCAAGGCAACGGTTGTTCTCCCAGGGATCCTGAATCTGATCTTCCGGTCGACAAACGCTGAATGAGAGGCCAGCTGAAGGAGACCGTTAGTTTTACTATAGGCGGGGGGAAGAACCTGCCGCACCTTGAATTCACATTCGCCACAAAGAAGGATCAGGGCAAGATCGTCTACCGGACCTGATTCCCAGGCGTAAAGCTTCTTAGAATGCCTGAAGGTCGTTTAGTCAGTCGATCCGGGGTGGGTGGGATCGGACGTACATGAGGGTGAAGTATGCCATGTGGTTCCCTCTGAAATCCAGAGAACCCTTTGAATTGACCGACGATGGGTGGAAGTGGCAGGGCTGGCCATTCGACACCGTTTTTATACTCTTTCTGTCGATAGGATCGATTGCCAGGATCTTCGGGTACATCCCCGCAGCAAGGGCAGCCTCCAGTAGGAAGTGGTTGCCGGAGTTACCGTCATACTCCGGCGGTACTGGCATGAAACGAGCCCTGTTTCTCCCCCAACGTATCCTATGATATCATTGAGTTAACCGGTTCTGCTCCGTGCTTTGCATTGACCCACCTGCTGAGCTCCCGGATGTACTCCCTCTCAACGTGAATGAAAGCTGAGTCGATGAGGTACCCAATAAATTGTTGTCGGAGCTCTTCTATTGATTGTAGATTCTAGAGCAAGTGTCACGCCTTGGTCGGGCTCGCAACAAAGTCGAAAAGTTGGCTTACTTGGTAACTCAAAAAGTTTCTCCGACAATACGATCTTGCAGAATCTATGCCATTGGCCGAAGCTTTCCTCCAGCCGTCAAAAGCGTTGTGGATCGTCAAGAAATCCGAGCTCTTGACCTTGAACCGACTCTTCGCGAGATCTGCAGCGTCTTCCGAGCCGAATGGAACTAGGAACGGAGACTTGGAAGACAGGGTGGCGGCGATCGTGAGGGCTGGGTCCAAACAGCGGAAGGTGGTGGCAATAAGCAAGAACTTCCCAAGGTGAACATCCGTAGGGAGTTTGCTGAGCAGGCGACCCAAGGGTGTGATATCTTCGGTCTGGGTGAGCGCACGAACCTGGGCGTGGGGGTCAGGTGGCCGCAAACTTTAAATAGAAGGAACCAAACCTCAACAAGGGCAGAAACTGCTCGTCGAATGTTCGTCGTGGAGGGAGGGTCAAGTGCGCGAGTGAGCACATCTTCGATTGTCGAACCGAGGTTAACCTTCATCGTCTTGATTCGCAATGAAAGGTCGGAAAGACTGAGTCTGGTCATCTCCGGGAGTGGGTGATCGGCCATCTAGGGAAATGTGAGAGGGTGGTCAAGCCAGGCCGGGGAGGGCGCTCACAATTGTGTCGTGACGCAGTTTGGTGAAGAGGTGAAAACAAAGGCCATCCTGAACACGACCTGCGCGTCCTCGCCTTTGGGCCGCGTTGCTCTTGGCGATATAGGTCTCGACCAATCTGCTCATTTGCCTCTTCTCATCGAACCTCATCTCGCGGTGCTTCCCTGAATCAATGACGCAGGTGATGTCTGGAATGGTGATTCCAGTCTCCGCAATGTTCGTCGCTTTCGCCAGAGATCAGTAGAGCCCGAGAGCAGTTCTACTAGAGGCACCATACCTATCACGATCTTGCGTATACCTCTTCGAGGGACATCAAATACAGCTCCCTGATTTTCGCTCGAGACTGTGGAGTGAAGAGGGTAGATAATGAACTCGGCCTCGGATCCAAACCTCCTGTGCTCGGTCAACATGTCGTTCATGCGACGAATCTCGCCCATTCCAGGCATGAAAATGAGGATCGCGGTCGAGTGTCGTGTGAGGAGGTCATCTTCGAAACAAATGCACTCCAGCAGACGAAGAATCAGGTCGTATGGAATCTGGCGCTCATCTAGAAGGTTGATAGTAGTGGCCGTCTTCGCTGAGTACCGTTTCTCCAATTTTACGTCCTGAACAACGGCATCTTCTCTGTCATCGTCCTCCCCGGCCGCGTTGTCTTCGGTCCATTCGGGGCGATTCTTCCCGCGACGGAGATTCCTCGAGCCTGGGAATGTGGTTTAGCCTGACGAAGGTTTCCCTTAGAAGGACGAACACACCCTTAACAGCGTAAGGGGAAGATTCCGAGATCCACCACTTAGTTGTCTCCAGTGTATCTTCTAAGTACCGTACATCGACGGGGAAAGTCCGTCCGGGGACGTGAAGGGTGGGGCACCCGCCAAAATACCCTGCGATCTTCTCTGCATCGACGGTCGCAGACATGAGAATTATCCTGATAAAATGTCAGAAACGGTCCAAGTACGAAAGGGTTACACCTTACTTGAGGTCAGGACGCTCCAACATGAGAGACTTCAGAACGATTAGGAGGAAATCGGACTCAATCGACCGCTCGTGGACTTCGTCAATGACGATATGCTTTTCTAGAAGTGGTCAGGGATGCGCCAGAGGCGAATTGTTGCGAAAAGCGCACAGTAATTTCGTCGAAGGCTGTCCCATGCCCCCCTTGGCCGGTCCCGCTCTCTAGCATGCGAAGTGCGATACCGTTCGTGACAAAAGCAAGTCTAGTATTCCGGGAAGTATTGCTCTCCAATCGGATAGAGTAGCCCACGAGAGAACTTGGAGTTCCAACGGCCCCGGGAGGGTCGCCTAATTCTCGGGAAACACGTTGTGCAAGAGAAATGGCTGATATACGCCGTGGCTCTGTGCAGTAGATCTTGCAATGCTTCCCTTGTGACAACTGGTCCTCCAGGATGAACGAAGGGACTTGTGTGGATTTTCCGCTAGAGAGAGATTTAAGGGGAAGGATCTGCATATTCATTTGAGACTTACCAGCCGGTCTCGCCACTAAGGACTAGAACTTGCGACATCTCTAATGCCTCGATGATTTCGGTCCTGTATCGGGCGATCGGTAGTCGATTACGCTCTTGCTGGAAACACCGTCACCGGCTGTGGAGGAAACGAAAGTGACACCAACTCACCAGCATCTGTTGGTACGCTGGACTAGCTTTACGGGCCTCGAAACCTGCCTTGATTTGCTCTTCGCTAAGCTCATGAGAGGAGGGGATACTCCGCCTTGGCCTCTCTTCCTTCCCTCCGCTCGTGACCTTCAAGGACTTCCCAGTCGACTGTACAACACATAAGCCAAACTCCACTGGAAATTCCTTGTCACAGTACCTTGGACTGGGATTCGAGCTTCACCCGCGTAATTGTCCTGAGTTTTGCCCACGCTGCCCTGTTGTTTGCGTCGCCAGATTCCCTCCGTTTCGCTTCAAGTTTGTCCCAAAGGTTTCGGAACACGGGCGGAAGGAGCCTGAAGAAAGTTTGGGTGTTTGCGGCAGAGATCCCCCCCAATGCGAACCCATCCAAGGGGGGGAAGGTGAGGGTGTGCAAAGCGACGGTCGAGATATATTGTTCCGCTTGTTTGAGATCCGGGCACCCAACATCGTCCATACTCCAGCTTTGAATTATACCGCCATCCCAGGAGATCGTCACACTGGCGCGCCGAACACGACTGGGACCAGATATGCAAGCATAGTTCACGACGGCGTACTTGTCCTTCTTTGTGATCGTTTCTTGGAGTAAGACCTTTGGAGTGCGTCCGGACCAATGTTTCGGAACTTCCATGGGTTGTAGGTGTACGGTGCTCCCGCTCGCCGTCGTTTCTGTTTCCGGTATCTCTTGAAGAATCTCAAAGATTCCACCGGGACTTTCGTCATCGCTGCCATCATCGAATATATCGGTGTTCGGTTTAAGAGACCCTGTCGGTTTGAGGTCCGGTGGCCGGTGCTTGGAAGGCGGGGCGATCTCTGGTGGTGTAGGAGGGGTCACAGTCAAGTCCGAGAGACCGCGAAGCTTGGCTTTCAGGGCTTCGGAGTCGACCCTTTCCCGCTCAAGCCGGTACTGCGCCTCAGAAATCTTCTTCCGAAAGAAATAGCTTTGCTTGACGTCATCCAGCTGAGTCTGAAGAAGGTTCATCTGTTCCGCACTCCCTCGATCCCTATTTCCCTTGCGAAGGGTGTCCATCTCCAGTTTCAAACGGACATACTCGGCGTCGGGGTCGTCACCTTCATAGGGTCCACCAGCATCCGGAGTTACTATTCCGGGTTCCCAAGGATCCAATTTTTTGACCTGCACTTCCTCGCGAAGCTGTGATGGCCCTCGCGCAAACGAAGGAAGGAAGGCGGGGGCGCTCGCGTCCAATCGCGAGGGTGCGCACAGGAGCGGGGTTCTCGTTGACACGGGGGAAACGGAACGTTGTCGGGGAATCGGGGTGCGGGGTGTCTGGGGGGTGTATAATGGCGTGGTCGAACCAGTCACGGATGATCTTGGCGTTCCAGGATCTCCCACTTCTCCCGAATCTGACACAGACGGTAAGTTTCGAATCTCAAGCCATAACGTGTGTACGCACATGGGCTTTGGCCGAGTTCTTCGGGGCAGTGGAGGTGGAGCTACACAGCGATGAATACGGCGGGTTAAAAGTGTGGTAACCTACCACATACCCAGTCAAACGCCTCTTCGAGTTCAACCCCGTTGATCGCCTGGAGGCATTCCTCAACTGTTTCCTCGGTGAAGCCCAACCTTCGGAGTACACCGTATGTGATTCCGAGTCGACTGAGCACCCTCTCTTCGTTGTCTTCACTGAGTTTTCGATCTGGTCGTGTCTCAGCTGACGGAACGTCCAACAGCCCCGGCTGCGTGTGCTCACCTTCGACCTTTTCTCCTTCTAACGCCAATCCAAGAATCCGGTCTGTGACCATAGGATCCAGGTTCAGCACGGGCAACGTCTGAGCGAATCTTCGCTCCTGCTCTATTGCCTATCGGGATCGGAAGGTTTTAGGGGACTTGTTCATTCAGTCGAGGGAGAAACCTACCTTCACACTGCGTACGGTGTCTTTCTCCGTCTTGTCTTGGAACTTCTCCACGATAGCCTGCAGCGCACTCTCCTCTAGAACTGCCGGGTCTGTCTGCGGAGAGACCACCGACGCGGTGGGTGTGTCAGGACTTTGCGCGCCAGATGGATCCTCAGCATCCACTACAATATCTTGGGGTTGCTCCGGGGGCGCGGGTTTCTTGGGGACGGAAACTGTCGCAAAGCCTCTGGCGACGGGCTTCAAGGTCTTCTTTTTTCTCGCCATGGAGAGGGTGGCGCGGTGCGAACGCTGGGCAAAACGTTGAATAAGTTGTTGGGTCACGCCCGACGACTCCCAAAAGTCGTTGAGAGGTAGGTTTGGGAGTAGGAGGTTTCTAAACTGATGGGAGGACGCGCAGGCCGGGTATACGGGAGATATATGCGTTCGGATATGGGCATGGGAGGCTTGGGTGGCTGCAAACGTGAATCAAAGCTCAAGCGCTCGGGACGGAGCCGTCGATCAAAATGTCTGCGACAACACTCATTCAGAGTCACCGGAGAATCGAACGACCAGAGGCGGCTGAGACAATTATGCATGCAGTGTAGCCATTGTGATTACAGGAGAGGGGGTACAGTAAGACAACAGAACCAAAAATCGTGGAGCAAAATATAAACAGTACGGTGGTGTGGGATAATGTGCCCCGTCGCGTGGAGACGAGAACTAACGGTTGCGTTCTACGAATAAATAACTCTAGCTCTCCGCGGGGGTAGATGTAGCAGTCGCGGCGGCGGCCTTCTTCGACCTGCGAGGTTTGGGAGTAGCGTCACCGGTCTGCTTTGCACGGGGCTTCCGTGGCTTCGCCCGTTTCTTCTTCGTACCGTTTCCGGTCCCAGCCTCATCCTCGATGACATCCAAAGGGGTCCCTCCAGTATTTCCTGGTGCATTACCGGTGGCACTGGTGAAGAAATCATCACCCTCTTCATTCCAGAGTTCCCGGGAGACAGGCATCGATCCATTCGTAATCGGCTGACCACTGAGACTTTGAGAAGGGTCCACATTCCCAGAGTCCAGGTTCGCCAGTTGGTCTTCGTTCAGTAACAGCTGAACAATCTCACTCGGCTTGGTAAGGTCGGTGAAGTTCTTGTTGCCAACGACCATGTCTTGAACCTGCATCAAGGTTAACGTGAGTCAGAGTGGGGAATGCCAAGGGTCTCTACTTACGTCTTTCTTCACACGAGCCAACTGTACGATACGCTCGTCAATGGTGCCTTTGGTAATCAAGCGGTACACCGTGACTTGTCGAGTTTGCCCTAGTCGATGAGCGCGGTCCATTGCTTGGGCGTCGTTGGATGGATTCCAGTCATGATCATAGAAGATAACAGTGTCTGCAGCGGTCAGGTTGATACCCAAGCCACCTGCACGGGTACTAAGCAAGAAGATGAAGATATCCGGCCTACAGCTGTGTTAAGGATAGGTAGAAACGAATATGGGTGCGAGAGGACGAACCGAGTTTGCCAGTCCATGACCATATCCCTCCGGTCTTCCAACTTCGACGAACCATCCAGGCGGATGTACTTGTACTGACGGTAGATCAGGTACTCTTCCATCAAATCCATCATTCTTGTCATCTGGAAGTACACCAAAACCCTGTGGTCGCCGGCCTTTAACTCTTGCAACAGGGTATCCAGACGAGCAAGTTTCGCAGAGTCGTATATCAACCGTTTTCCATCCGGAACCTGCATCATCGAGAGTGGCAACTGGTCGAGGCCAGAATTTCCGAGCAAGCCGCGAGGAGGGACCGAGGGAAGTCTTGATTCGTACTGTGCGTATGCGGTGGGTGAGTCCCGAAGGTTTGTGGGCAGGCCGTATAAGGCTAGAGATTCTAGCGGACCATCCAGGAGTGTCTGTCGACGTTCCAAGAACGTCCGACTCCTACAGTACATCTGGATCGGCGGGGCAACCGCACCAGGGATGTACCACTTGAACGCAGGACGTGAGAGGCACGAAGCAGCCCAAGCCGAATTTCCAATGTCTCGTAACTCGGGCAGCCCGTACGCGCGTTCTAGTAGCCGGAAGCTCGGACGTGTGATTATTCTCCGTGGGCTCTTGGTGCCGTAGGCCGCGAAGTCTTCTTCCCTGTTTGAGAACATGAGGGTTTGCCGACTCGGCGTCAGGTGGTTGAACTTACAAAGAATAAGGCTCGTGTTCTGCGACCCTCGCGTGGTCATCTAAAGCCATTAACCTCCGACGAACAAGGGGGGAAACGTGAATCTTGTGAGCATCGGAAGGTGATGTATCTAGGAAACGGAGGAACGAAAACGAGGAATATTCTATAAATGTGCTCAGAGCCGCGTCAGACGGTTATCAGTGAAAAAGTCGTACCCTCTTGCAAGGAATGGTATATCCAATCCGTTGACCAAATGTTCATGAGTTTCGTCAAACAGCCGCTATCACCTCTAAGTTCGTCGCTTTCACGAGGGACATCAAGAAGTCCTCCGCCATCCCAGAATAGTTCCGGAACCCTGAACTCGATCGGGTTCCTGGAGGAGTTAGGAAGGTCCACCGGCTCAATCTCGCGGCTGTTGGGAAGGGTCCGGCCAAAGCGAGAAAACGAGAATGGCGCAACAACATCGGCGCGTTCGAACAGTTCTGGATGGTTACAGACCTTCCGAAATTGCATCACCAGGTTCATGAGCGAGCGAGCAGAATCGGCATCACCGAGGTTCGCCGCCTTGGCAAGCAAGTCGGCAACAGAGACGTTAGCAGCAAGGACCTTGTACAACTTCCGCTGTCGGGCACTGAGATCGATGTAGATGTCAATCTCAATCTAGGACTGCGTGAGTTCCAGAAAATGGATGATGATGAGGGAAACCACCTTCTCGCTCAGTTCGTTTTGGACGTGTTTCTTGATACGGCGCAACATGAACGGCTTCAGGATCATATGCAATCGGCGAAGTTGGTGTTCGTTGAGTTTGTTACCCTTGTTCTCCGCAGCATTCTCGATGTCCTTCGAGAACCACTCGTTGAACTCGTCATGAGAATCGAATAGACTAGGCATGATGAAATGCAATAGTGCCCAAAGTTCTGTGCAACAGATACCGGTCAGGCCTAGTGGTTCCTTGAACAAAACTCAACATACCCTGCATGTTGTTCTGAATCGGAGTCCCAGTCAACAACAGCCTATTCCGGCAATGGAACCCAAGCAACGTCTTCCAACGCACACTGGACGCGTTCTTGATGTTCTGGGCCTCATCGAGAATCATATACTGCCACTTGACGCGTTGGAAGTATTGCTGATCCTGGGTGACGAGCTGGTAGCTGGTGATCAAGACGTGGAAAGGAGCATCCTTGTTGTAGCTGATCTCTTTCTTGCTCCAGAACTTTCGAAGGGTCGCCCGGTCTTTGACATTACCCCAATATGGGAGGGCTTTCAGGCTTGGGACAAAGCGGGTGAGCTCTTGTTGCCAGTTGTGAAGCGTTGACAAGGGAGCGACCACGAGGAACGGACCCCAGATATCGTGGGTTTCTGCGAGGTAAGCCAAGAGTGAGATAGACTGGACGGTCTTCCCGAGACCCATTTCGTCCGCAAGGATACCGTTGATCCCCTGTTCGTACAGTGTGGCCAACCAGTTCAGTCCTTTGAGTTGATACTCCTTCAACTGGGCCATAAGCATGTGGGGTTGGCCAACCGTCAGGGGACCGCTGAGCGAGCTCGGGTTCTGGAAGTTCAGTTCCTCAGAGTCCACTGTGATTGCTGTTAGTCACATCACACGGCAAGACAACAATCACTCACAGTCAACCAGAGGGGCGCCCTCGGTTTGTTCGTCCTCATCATCGTGGAGGTGAGCCTGTCCCTTGGCGAGTCGGAGAGCCTCGTTTGTCTTCCGTTCGAGTGCCGCCCGTGCATCGAAGTCCTGGGCTCGCTGTCTGGCGAGAGCGATAGCTTCTTGTGCGTTATGCCGAGCGTGCTGGTGCAAGTTGGTTTGGTCCTCTGAGCCCGGCGTGAGTCCAGCTTACAGGTTGTACGGAAGATAGTGACCTACCATCGTCAAAGTTGATCTCTTGCAATGCACTGGCATCAACATCCTCCAGGTGAGCACCGGCTGGCACATCGGTGGACGCATTCTCTCCCTCCATTTCGGATGCTGGGAAGTTGTCAGCCACGTCCGAGGGTAACCAAAGGGACTAACTTACTCTTGAGTTTGTTTCCGACGAAGTGGCTGTACAATTCGGTCTGACTGATCAAGAACTCCAACTTCCTTGCCTGCCTAGCTGCCTCCCTCTTCTCCTCCTCGACCTTGGCCCGATCAAGGGCCTCCTTGTGCTCCCTCTTCCTCACGTCCCTCTCCTCCTTTTCGTTCTTCTTCCAAAACACCATCATCTCCCTCATCAGTTTCTTCGCCTTCATCTGGATCTCCTTCCCGACCTTAACTGTCCGGATGAACGGCCGTTTGCCTTGAACGGAACAGAGCATGGAGATGCGTTTGTGTTGACCTATCCTCGACTGGTAACCAGAAACCTGGTACTTGTAGACCTATCATATCCGTTTAGGTATAGGTTTCGGTGGCGTCGATGTTGAGAAACCTTACTTTAGGTATATCCCTCCTTGCGATTGTTGTCCAGACCTTCTTTTGCGTCTCCTCTAATCCCCTGATGCGCTTCAACATCGTCGCATCGTCGACCTTCTTCGCCTTCTTCAACTGTGGGACATGCTCGTCAAGCTCAAACACCGTAGCATTCAATTTGTCCGACATGGCGGTCAGAGCAGGAGATGAGGGTCTTGAAGTCCCCGGTGTCAAATCACCACCCGCAGAGAGCGAAGGTGCGACGCTGAGCAGATCTGGATTCTGGAGTGCTCCAGCTTCCAGCTTTTTCTTGCCACCTCTTCGTCTCGGTTGTTTGACGCCGGAGGTGCTGTCGACACTACCCTCCCGAGTGCCTTGCTTGCCCTTCCTCTTTCCAGCAGCTGAAGCGCGGAGCGACGTGACGACATCCATCGCGCCTGTCTCTCCCGTCTTTCGCTTTTTGGCTGCGGGTTGTTTGGTCTTGGTCGAGACGTTCTCCGGTTCACTGCTAGCATCGGACAAGACCTGGTCTGCGGACCGTTTCTTAGCCTCGGCCCTGTTCGTGGCCGCGGTAACCGCATCTTCAAATTCTTGTGCAGTCTCTTGAGCGCTGATATCGTCGTATCCATCGTTCGTCGCACCAAAGTCATCGTGGGAGGGGGTGTGGAGGGAGTCGTTGGTAATGTGGACCTCATGGACGAGAGGTGGAGTAGGAGGTGATGGAGAAACTGGAGGTGGCATGCGCCTGAGGATAGTGTTGTAGCGGTGTGCCAATGCATAAGCGGCGTTGGAATCTCTTTCCTGTGGAAAGGGTTAGCGGTATTGCGCGCTTATGCGAATGAAGAACCTACGATGACTGTGAGCTTGTAGAAGGCTTCCACCTCTCGGTGCCGTTTCCGTGTCTCTAGAATGTAATCGCCAAGTTCAGCCATCCAGATCTCCTTACAGTCTTCCAAGTCCGAAGACTGCAAACGCAAATCCTCTTCCGTCAACGGGTTTTCGTCTGGAAGGGAGTCGTCATCGATGACAGAGGCAGAACGATGTTGCGAACGAGACCCTCGTGGAGGGTTCCTCCGTAGACCATTCTACAAGATGCGCGGTCATGAGTATGAAAGTGAGTGGCAACACAAGGCGGTGGCGTACGCGTCTGGCAGACCGGGGGTTGTATTCCGCGTCGTCATCGTCAACAGCTTTCCTCTTACGGCTCCTCCCGTTGACCTCGGGGGTACCATCGCTATCGTCGTCGTTTCCGCGGGGGGCCGGTGGCTGGGGATGTCCATTCCCATTTGGGAAGTAGGGTTGTTGGTTCGTCGACGCGGTGGGCTGGATCTGTGGTTCAGGCTGGTGGTTCCATTCGGTACCGTGGTACGGCTCACGAGGACCGGTGGACGCTGGAGGGGGGAGTCGTTCATAGGGTGTAGGATTGGTGGGGTCGGGTGGATATTGACGGAATGAGAGTGATTGCTGGCCGGGAATTGGGGTGAGAGGAGAAATGGCGGGAGGGCTGTAAGTGGGTTGGTTCCGCGACGACCTCCTTGTCGAAGCACCCTGGGCTCTACGAGGGGCACCATTCGGTTGGGGGTGAGAGAGTTCTGCCAGGGCAGGGTCGATCACGGGCTGAGGAGAGGCCAACTGGGTGACTGAAAGACCTCTGACGGAGGGAGAGCCTTGACCGTCGTTGTTGAGGATTCTTTGGAGGGACATGGTGTAGAATCAGAAGAGAGATCTGTTTTACACGTCGCCCGCTCGGACGGTAGCCACGCGGCGAGGAAGTTTTGCAGCTATGACGGAATTGAAGCAGAGAGATTAATTAGAGGATACGGAAAGTGGGTCGTGGACGAAAAGAACGGGGAGAAAAGAAAGGGAAAGGGGAGTTGTGGGCGAGGCGCGAGGAGGAGGGGGAGGTGCGGTGGGAGAGCACTAGGGACTCGTTTTATATTTCATGCCGCACCACTAACTTTGGCAATCGTCGACTCAACCCGAAAGGCGGTCGGTATCGCGGTTTTCGCGGCAAGGAACCCGGTTATAAACGCGTTATTATTTCTACTAATCCTTGACATTTATCTCCTACCACATGCCCTCGAAAACCCTGCAATAGCGGTCGTCTGTGGCACCCGCTGGCCTTGCGGGGACTGATCTCGAGTGCGTTCGTCGGCTGTGCTCCGCGGCGCTCTTCAGGCTCTTGCCTTTTTAGGTATGCAAAGCGATCAGAGGATGTGCGGTCACCACCCGAATCTCCAATGCAGGCGAACAAACAATTTATTATTCAAAGCATAGTAAAGATAAACCGAAGCAATTCAACACGTCTCTCATGGCTCATCAGGGTACAACATCAACTCCGGTCGCACCTTTTGGTCAAACTCCTCTGGTGTCAGGAAACCCAGAGCGACCGTCGCTTCCTTCAACGTAGTACCTTCTCTATGGGCCTTCTTTGCACACTTGGCCACGTCTGTTACGAACCGGTAGCCATGAGCTTTCAGCATCGTCACTGAGATCGGTAGACTTACTGTCGTAACCCAAGTGACTGTTCAGGATGGTAGCCAACATCAGGGACTCGTTCAACAGCGTGTTGATCCTCTTCTCGTTGGCCTCAATACCGACAACACAATTCTTGGTGAACGACCGCGAAGCGTCGGCCAATAACCTGACGCTCTGCAAGACATTCTTGATGATGACCGGCTTGAACACATTGAGTTCAAATTGACCATTGGAGCCGGCGACGGAGACGGTGGTGTTGTTGCCCATAACTTGAGCGGCAACCATGGTCATAGCCTCACACTGAGTAGGGTTGACCTTTCCAGGCATGATACTACTGCCAGGTTCGTTTTCTGGCAAGCTCAGTTCCCCCAGACCACATCGAGGGCCAGAACCGAGGTAACGAATATCGTTGGCGATCTTCATCAATGAGACAGCGACAACGTTGAGGGCACCATGAGCTTCGACCAGAGCATCATGAGAGGCGAGGGCCTCGAACTAAGGGCTACTCGTTAGACCCGAACATCACAGTGCCCCAAATTCATACCTTATTTGGCGCCGTCTTGAATTCGATGCCGGTAATGTTGGTAATTTCCTCAGCGACCTTGACATCAAAACCACGCTTAGTGTTCAAACCCTGGACATGTAGGATTAGCACAGTTGGATTTGGCAGTTGGAGCGGAGAGAACCCACCGTTCCTACAGCAGTTCCACCCTGAGCGAGCAAGCTCAGCCGGGGAAGAGTACCCTCAATACGGGCGATGCCATTCGTGAGTTGCTGTACGTATCCACTAAACTCCTGACCGAGGGTCAGAGGAGTGGCATCCTGCAAGTGCGTACGACCGATCTTGATGATCTTGTCGAAAGCCTTCGCCTTAGCGTCGAGGGCATCTCGCAACTGAGTCAGGGCAGGGACGAGATTTTGGCGGATCTCGAGGACGGCAGCGACGTGCATTGCGGTGGGGAAAGTGTCGTTAGAACTCTGGCTCATGTTAACATGGTCATTGGGGTGAACTGGCTTCTTAGAGCCCAGTTCGCCACCCATGATCTCGATTGCCCTGTTCGAGACAACCTACCTAACTCGTAAGTGACGCGCCCGATGGCAAACTGGGGGCAACGCACCTCGTTGACGTTCATGTTCGACTGGGTCCCACTGCCGGTTTGGAAAACAACCAAAGGGAAGTGGTCGATGAGTTTTCCAGAGATGACCTGTAGTAGCCCCTTCAGCAACCGAAAAGTGAACAGAAGGGACCAACCTACATCGTCCGCAGCTTTCTGGATGGCCTCTCCGATCTTAGGGTCCATACCATAGCTGACATTGACGATAGAAGCGGCCTTCTTGAGAATACCGAATGCCTTGATGAGCGGTGGTGGCAGACGCTCAGTTGGTCCACCAATATCAAAGTTCTGGAGTGACCTGTAGACACCTGGTGAGCGGATGAGTGCATCAGATAAAGATGTGCCCGTACCTCTGGGTTTGTGCACCCCAGTACCGGTCCGCCGGGACTTGGAGGTCACCAAACGTGTCCTTCTCGGTTCTAAACTTTTGTTCTGACTGGAAACAAAGAAACACTCTGCAACGGCGTCGATCTGTAGAATATCACAGACTCACCATGAGGGTAGCGGATGCAGAGAAGGATCTAGCCTTCGGAATCAGGCGCGCTCGGAGTCGGGCCTAACCAGTCGGGTACATTGAATCACATGGCCACTGGGCTCAACGGGAGAATCACGAGTTCCAGAGACTCACCGTGGGGTATCGAGTGAGATAGCACGTAGCCATGTCCTACAAACCGCGCTCCGAATTGTAAAAGAAAGTTGTCTGTATGGCGGGCGTGTGAGGAGTCCGTTCCGACATTCTGACGCGGTTTGCTCCGCACACGGGACTGCAACACGTCCGAATTATCCCGTCATCAGGTCATCCTTCAATCCCGTCGATCATGATCATCCCGCCCCCAGCGGTGATGCGAATCTCCCCCACACTCGCCAGTGCAGTCGGTAACGGGCGCAAAGGATCTGGACGGGCAAAACAACATCTGTTTGTCCCAAAAATACATCCATCATGCACGCTGCACGATTCGCTACGACCTCGTCCAGTTTGATCATACACGACGCGTACTGGTTTATTCCCGCGGACTGGGGGGAGGATCCCCATAGGCGTGCCCACTCTACAGTGCTGAATGATTTCCGAGATGAACGAGGATATATACAGACTATCGTGCTTTCGAGATAATACACTTGCACTAACAAGGATGAAAGGCGACGCGGTGTTCTTCGGGGGATCAGCAAGGGCAGATTTGAGGGGTCCTTCATCCTTCAAACTCTCCATGTCTGGGTTTCCACTCCCCCGCGACACTCGTCAACATACCCAGGACATAGGCGGCTGTGGGTCGCTCGCTAGGATTCTCCTTCCAACAAATTATCGTCATCTCCCACAACTCATTGGTGTAGCTGCGGGTGGTGATAAAATCTGGTTTCCCGGGACGAGCGCCATCAAGGATCCTCGCCACTCCACGCAATCGCTGTACTCGTAAAATGGGACCTTGTCCGTTAAAACCTAGAACCGCCTCAATACTCCGGCCTGATTCCTATCGGAGAAAGCTCACTTCGTAGATGGTCATCCCTATCGAATGTACGTCGCCCTTCTTTGTGGGGTCGCCCCTCTGGGATCCAAACCTGCCCGGATCCAGCAGTTCTGGCGAATGCCAACGCTGAGGGCTGGCATGAGGGGATGTGGTTGCGTCAGGTGCACTGACAGTGCCACCCAGATCGCCAGCGATCCTCATCAGCCCAACATCCGCGAGACAAACTCGACCGTCCTCGGAGATGAGGATATTCCTCTACAACGACGTAAGCTCCACTGCCTGGGAACAGGCGTAGGGATCCTACCCCTTTCAAGTTGCCGTGGGCGAGCTCTATGCTATGCAGGTACTGAAGACCGCGTACGGCGTCCGCCAGCTGCGAACGGACTCAATGGAAAGATGGGTGAAGCGGAACACAGTACGTGCCAGTTTCAACGGATTAGCCCCGAGGTCTTCCCTCAAGTACTCGACGACACTGCCATTTTCCATCCACGGCGCCACCATGGTACATGATTTATCATCCATCCTGACCCCGATAAGCTCCAATACGTTGGGGTGGGCCAGGCGCTTCCACGTTATGACCTCCCGGCAAAAATTCTGCAAACGATCAGGCTCAGTCATGACGAGAATAGGTCAAAGAGTCTTACCTTTTTTACTTTCCGGATATCTCCTGACTCGTAAAACCGTATGACTTTGATCGCGATGGACCTATCCTCCTCATACATGCCCGCCCAAATCTCAGAGGAGCCTCCGGACGAGATGGGGGAATTGCCCAGCTTCCGGATCTCTGATTCAGAGATGATATACGAATCAGGAAGGATGCCGTGTTCCCCGCAGATCTTCACGAGTCCCCGGAAACATCGCCTCCTTGCACGCAGGCTCTGGGTTGCAACATCTATCGCCCGCTGGTTGGATACGCTGGTATATGGGTAGAAGGTGCCCTCCCACTGACCTTTTCAAGCGTTTCAACCAGTTTCCGGACCCCATTCTCTCCCAACTGTGACTTTGCCTTGTCCAGGATTTGATCCACCTTCTCGTCAGGGATCAGTTGGGCCTCGGGGGGCTGTTGAACGCCGTGTGGTTTATTCGTGGATATATCAGCGGCCATGGCAGAATACTTGGGTGGCGGTTGGTGTGAGGGAGAGAGATTGGACCTGATTAAATGGCAATATATGGGACCGCACCTGAACCGCAAGGCAAAGGTCTGGACCCCGTATGTAGAGTTTTAGACACGGCAATAATTACTAAGTACTCAATACACTGACGTCCGGGATTGCCATGAGCCCGCCGAGACCGCGAGCCGGTGGAGTCGAGAGCCAGACCCGCGATGCTCGTGACAAAC
>Ga0307511_10001542_pt1 | contig 24384 bp, 22 predicted proteins | sample 13_EM_MG_FD_200266 | JGI IMG/M metagenome (GOLD analysis project Ga0307511, IMG submission 200266) | Populus trichocarpa ectomycorrhiza microbial communities from riparian zone in the Pacific Northwest, United States - 13_EM | ecosystem: Host-associated > Plants > Roots > Unclassified | place... | reverse complement strand
CGAAGCGCGAGCCGCCGTCGCGCCCAGTCGCAAGCGCAGGGCCTGCCCCCGACGGCCGGTATATTGGGGCGTGCATACCGCAAATCATCGTGCGACAGTGCGGCCCGCCGTCAAACCAAAGGCTACGCCGCCTATGCAACCATGCACTTGAGCCCTGCTGAGCTCGACGCTTTGCGCCTTAGCCTGGCGGTTGCCGCGCGCAGCGTACTCTTCAGCTTGCCGTTTGCCGTGATCATCGCCTGGCTGCTCACGCGCGGACGATTTGCGGGTCGTTGGTTGCTCGATGCATTCGTTCACCTTCCGCTGGTGCTCCCACCGGTTGCCATCGGTTACGTGTTGCTGCTCCTTTTCGGCAATCACGGGCCCATCGGCGGTTGGCTGCACGATAACTTTGGCATCCAGCTCGCGTTCACCACCGCGGGCGCCGCACTGGCAACGGCCGTGATGGCCTTCCCTCTCATGGTGAGATCCATCCGGCTCTCACTGGAAAATGTGGATCCGGGACTCGAAGCGGCAGCTCGAACGTTGGGCGCCAAATCCTTTGATCGATTCTTCACGATCACACTGCCACTCATGTTGCCAGGTGTAGTCGCAGGCGCGGTTACAGCGTTCGCTGCTGGTCTCGGTGAGTTCGGCGCGGTGATCACCTTCGCCGCGAACCTACCGGGAGTGACACGGACCATTCCGCTGGCGCTGTACACCGCAATCCAATCGCCGGGCGGCGATGACCAGGCGCTACGACTTGCCATCATGTCGTTTGTGCTCGGACTCATAGGGTTGTTGCTTGCAGAGATGCTGGCGCGCCGGGCGCGCAGTCTGGTGGGGCGCTAGTGGCGCGCGGGGCAGCTGCATGCTGAAGGTCAGGGTCGTCAAACGACGCGATGGTTTCACGTTGGACGCCAACTTCGAGGCGCCGACACCTGGCGTGGTCGCGCTATTCGGTCGATCGGGGTGCGGCAAGACCACGACTATCGACATCATTTCGGGCTTGCTCGCAGCTGATGAGGCTCGCATCGAGTTGGATGGGTACGTGCTCGAAGATACCGGCGCGGCTGCGGGCGCAGCACGCGTGCCGCCGGAAAGGCGACGTATCGGGTACGTCTTCCAGGATGGACGTTTGTTTCCCCACATGACCGTGTTGCGCAACTTGCGCTATGGCATGACGCGGGCCAAACGTGAGGTGCGAGCTGTAGATGCCTCCCCGACAGCGGGTCTGCCAATCGAACTGGAGCCCATTGTTTCGCTGCTCGGGCTGGAGCGGTTGCTGCAAAGGCGGCCCAATCAGTTATCCGGCGGAGAGAGGCAGCGGGTGTCGCTGGGGCGCGCGTTGCTGTCGCAGCCAAGGATGCTGTTGCTGGATGAGCCACTGGCGGCGCTGGATACCGCGCGCCGGGAGGAAGTACTGCCGTACCTGGAGAGGTTGCGCGACCACTTGTCGATTCCGATGGTTTACGTGAGCCATCAGTTCGACGAAGTATTGCGGCTCGCGACGCACGTTGTGCTGATGGACCGAGGGCGAGTGCTCGCACAGGGCGCGCTGAACGAAATCAGCCTGGTTCCGGCGCTTCGGGACATCGTTGGAGCGGACGCCGTAGGTGCAGTACTCGATGGTGTGGTTACGAGGGTGGACGCAGCCGGCGGGATGGCAGACTTGCAGGTGGGAGGCGGAGTGTTGAATGTGAGTGTGCGGGATGCGGCGGTGGGAGAGCATGTGCGGGTGCAATTGCTCGCACGGGATATCATCCTGGCTGTGGAAGCCCCGCGGGGACTGAGTGTTCGCAACGAGCTTCGGGGCGTTGTGGTTGTCGTCGTGGAGGATGAGGACGAGGCGATGTTGGTTACTGTAGATGTTGGGGGCGCTCAAGTGTTATCGCGGGTCACGCGGAGCGCTGTCGGTTCGTTGGGGTTGCGGGCAGGCATGGCGGTGTGGGTGTTGGTCAAGGCCGTATCTACGCGGGGACATGCCTTTCGGCTATCGGGACGATGAGGCACGCGGCCGATCAGCGCCGGCCGGACTTGTTGCGGACGGCTTCCAGCGCTGCCTTGGCATCACTGAGCCTGAACCCCAGGAATTCCAGAGCCAGGGAGGCATCGAAGCTGGGGCCCGCCATGCGCAACCAGTTGTTCAGGGCGTGTTTGGTCCAGCGGATGGCAGTGGGGCTGCTTTGGGACAGCTTGCGGGCGAGCGCAAGAGCGGTTGGGTAGACCTCGTCGTCGGCGACGCAGCGGGCTACCAAGCCGATTCGCTCAGCCTCCTCGCCCGTCAAGGGCTCATTCGTGAGCAGGTAATAGCGCGCCTTGGCGAGTCCGCACAGGAGCGGCCAGATGATAACGGAGTGGTCGCCGGCAGCGACACCGAGGCGTGTGTGGCCATCGATGATTTTGACGTCACGGCCGGCTATCGAGATGTCGGCGAGCAGCGCTACAGCGAGCCCTGCCCCTACGGCTGTACCACGGATAGCCGAGATGACCGGTTTGGAGCAATTGATCAGGTTGTAGACGAGATCGCTCGCTTCCTTCCAGACGCGTATCAGCGTGGCCTCATCTGAGATCATCTGCTCTATGAGCGAGAAATCTCCTCCGGATGAGAAATGTTCGCCGTCCCCACGGACCAGTACCGCACGCACGGAGTCGTCCAGGTCAATCTCGCGCCACACCAAAGCCAGATCGCGGTGCATGTGAGCGTCGGCGGCGTTGAGGTGCTTGGGGTTCGAGATGATGATCTCGAGTACACCGGGCTCGGGTTGGGCGAAGGTGAGATGCGCAAAGCGCTCCGTGTAAGTCTTGAGCGGGATCGTTGGGGTGGATTGGGTTGACATTCCGCGTTCGCTTCAAGCGTCCGGCACGCTTTTCTCGCTGACCATGGTCAGCACATCGTAACTCGCGACGGTCTCGCCGTTCTGATTCGTGACTTCAGTGTCCCAGCGAACCTCGCCGAATCCCTTGTCAGCGCGCAGCGTCTTTTCCTTGCAAGTGAGACGGACCTTGATGCGATCACCGGGCTTGACCGGCTTGGTGAATCTCAGGCCGTCGATACCGTAGTTGGCGAGCACGGGGCCATACGCTGGATCAACGAACAAGCCGGCTGCGGCGGAAACGAGGAAATACCCATGGGCGACACGCCCGCCGAACAGAGGATTGCGGCGTGCCGCCTCCTCGTCCATGTGAGCGTAGAACTTGTCTCCGGAGATTTCCGCAAATCGCTCGATGTCGGCAAGCGTGACTTCGCGCTCCCCGGAGTTGAATGTGTCGCCGATCTGAAGCGCACCGAACGGCTTGCGGAACGGATGGACTCCGGGGTCGAGTTGTGGAGCGCCTTTGACCCATCGACCTGTGACTGCTGCAATCACACTCGGAGTACCTTGCACGGCAGTTCGCTGCATGTAATGCAGCACACCGCGAATGCCACCCAACTCCTCGCCACCACCCGCACGGCCCGGACCGCCGTGAACCAGGTGCGGCAACGGTGAACCATGGCCGGTGGACTCCTTCGCGCAGTCGCGGTTCACCACGAGTACGCGGCCGTGAAACGGCGCAAGTCCCAGCACCAGTCGAGCCGCGACCGCATCGTCGGCGGTGAAGACAGAACCGGCGAGGCTCCCTCCTCCACGACGTGCCAACGTGATAGCCGAATCGAGATCGTTGTAGGGGACTACGGTACAAACGGGACCGAATGCTTCAACCGAATGGATTTCGCGCGCGGACGCAGTATCGCGACACAACAGCAGCGTCGGCGCCATGAATGCGCCCTTTTCGGCGTCGGCTCCGGTCACTTCGGTATCTCGCCCGTTCCCGTACACAATCTCCGCTTCGCGCTGGAGCTTCGACAATTGCTCGCGCACTTCGCGCCGCTGCCCCAATGAGGCCAAAGGCCCCATCTTGACTTGCTCCAGGCGTGGATCACCCACGGTAACCTTTCCCAAGGCAGTTCGCAGAGCGTCCAACACCGCGGGCACTTGTGCCTGGGGCACGATCGCCTTGCGGATGGCCGTACATTTCTGACCGGCCTTGGCAGTCATCTCGCGCACAACCTCGCGCACGAACAGGTCGAGTTCGGGCGTACCTGCAACGGCATCCGGCCCGAGCACCGAACAGTTCAGTGAGTCTGTCTCGGCTGTAAAGCGCACCGAATTTGCGATGATGGCGGGATGCTGTCTGAGCTTCTGCGCGGTCGACGCGGAGCCAGTGAATGAAACGACATCCTGGCAATCGAGGTGGTCAAACAGGTCGCCGACGCCCCCGCAGATGAGTTGTACCGCGCCTTCGGGAAGGATTCCCGACTCTACGATGCGCCGGACGACCTGCTCGGTCAGGTACGAGGTGGCAGTGGCCGGTTTTACGATGGACGGAACACCGGCCAGCAACGCCGGCGCCAGCTTTTCGAGCATTCCCCATACGGGGAAGTTGAATGCATTGATGTGGACTGCGGCGCCTTCGAGGGGCAGGTAGATGTGCTGCCCGATGAAGGTACCCATCTTGGACAGGGCTTCGACATTGCCATCCACGTAGACGTGGCTGTTGGGTAGCTCGCGCGTTCCTTTGCTCGCGTAGACAAACAAGGTGCTCACACCGCCGTCGATGTCGATCCATGAGTCGCTTTTTGTCGCGCCCGTGGCATATGAGAGCTTGTAAAACTCGTCCTTGTAGTCACCCAGACGCTTCGCCAGCGCTTTGAGAAGGCCAGCGCGCTCGTGGAACGTGAGTTTGCGCAGATGGGGGCCGCCGACTTTGCGCGCGTGTTCGAGCATGGCGCGGTAGTCGAGGCCATCGGCTGAAGAGTTGGCTACTACGGCCCCCGTCGTCGCATCCCGGAGTGCGACGAGGTTGCCGGCTCCGGCTTGCCATTTGCCCGCTGCGAAGCTTTGTAATTGCATTGTCGTTATTCCGTTGTCACCGAACCGCCCGTGCGGTGCGAACGCCCGCGGAACAGCGCGATCCGCTCGCCGCGTTGATTCGTAATTGTGATTTCATAGAGACCACTGCGGCCGGATCGCCACAGCTCGTTGGCCTCCGCCGATAATTCGTCACCTTCGGATGCCGGCGCCAGAAAATCAATTGACGCTGCTGCAGCAACGGTATTTTCGTTATGGGAGTTGCAGGAGGCCGCGAAGGCGCTGTCCGCGAGCGTGAATATCAAACCGCCGTGACAAATGCGGTGACCATTCACCATGTCGGAGCGCACGGTCATAGCGAGCCGCGCGTAACCTGGCTTCACGCCCACGACACGGATGCCTAGCATACTGGACGCCATGTCCCGCGCGAACAGCGCTTCCGTTGCGCGCTCAGCGAGGTGTTGGGCATTGGGTTGTGCCATACCCCGTACTCAGCGGCCCGTGAACTGCGGGGGCCGCTTTTGCGTGAATGCCGCCACGCCTTCTGCGTAGTCGGCCGTGTAACCCAATTCGCGCTGATAGTCGCGCTCGACATCAAGCTGCTGTTCGAGCGTGCGCCCCCAGCCTTCGTACAGCGCCTGCTTGGTACGTGCTAACCCTCGAGTGGGCGCTGCGGCGAGCTGCGTGGCCAGCCCATCCACTACTGCGGACAGCTCGGCATCCTCCACACAGCGCCAGATCAACCCCCATTGCGCCGCCTGCTCCCCGGACAGCTTGTCGCCCAGTAACGTGAGGCCTATGGCACGTGCGTTTCCGATCAGTCTCGGCAGGAGCCATGTTCCCCCTGAATCGGGCACCAGCCCCAGCTTCGAGAACGCTTGCACGAAGTTCGCAGAGCGTGCAGCAATGACAAGGTCGCACCCCAGCGCAATGTTCGCGCCTGCGCCCGCTGCGACGCCGTTGACTGCTGCGACTACCGGCATCTTTAACGACCGCAAGGCCAGCGCCAGAGGCTTGTAGTTTTTCTCGATGGACTCACCGAGATCGACCGCCGTCCCGCCCGGCGCAACCGCGCGATCTCCGAGGTCCTGACCAGCACAGAACCCGCGGCCAGCACCGGTGATGACCAACACCCTGGCGTCGCTGCTCGCGACGCGCGCCAGCGCTTCCCGCACCTCGGCATGCATCACAGTGTTGAAGCTATTCAGCCGGTCGGGCCGATTGAAGGTCAGTCTGGCGACGCCGCCGGTGATGTCAAACAGGATGTGTTGATAACTCATAGTCACTTCTCGTCGTAATCGAGCTCGAGAACAGGTGTCTTGACCCGCGACTGGCATGCGAGCACGTAGCCCTGCTCCAGTTCCCACTCTTCGAGCGCGTAGTTCTGTGCCATTTCAACTTCGCCGCGAACTACTTTCGTCCGACACGTCGAACAAACGCCGGCACGGCACGAGAACGGCAGCTCGAGACCCGCGTTCGTCGCGGCATCGAGAACCGTGTCATCGTTCATCCGCATCGTGAAGGTTCGTCGGCGGCCGTCCATGAGGACGGTTACCTCCGTGGAGTCCGCAGCAGGCGCCGCAGATCGGGCGGCGGTGTCCGTAGCGATGTCCGTGGCCGCGTTTCCCCCGGCACGAGCGGCCGCGCTGCCCGCGTCGATGCGTTCGCCAACTGCGCCGATCCCCACGTTCGCGCGAGAAGGAACAGCCACGCTAGTGCTGCTGAGGTGATCATCAGCGACCGTGAAATGCTCGCCATGAATCCGTTCGGCGCCGACACCCAGCTCACGAAGCGTCCGTGACACCTGATCAATCATGTCCCCGGGGCCACACACGAAATACTCTGCGACCTGATCGGGCTTGAACAGCGTCCGCGCAAGTTCGCGCACCCTCACAGCATCTATCCGCCCGTTGTACAACTCCACTTCCTGAGGCTCGCGGCTCATCACGAAGTGCAGCGCCAAGTGGTCAATATAGCGGTTCTTCAAGCCCAGCAGTTCCTCCAGGCACATGACACGCCCGGTACTGCTGTTGCCATAGAACAAAATGAATCGATTCGCCGCGCCGGCCTGCAATATTGCTTTCGCCACGGATAGCACGGGAGTGATACCGCAGCCCGATGCAAACCCTATATAGGTTCGCGCTGATGCTGCACCGGTGGCCGCCAGCCGGGGCGTGAGACTCCCGTTGGGCGGCAAGACGTCAATCTGCTCACCGACTTTCGCAGCTTCCGCCAAATACCGCGACATGCGCCCGTTCTCATGTACGCGCGCAACAATCCGCAGCGGCCACTCTCCAGGTGTGTTGACCAATGAGTACGTCCGGCGCGTCTCCTCGCCAGCCAGATCCGCCCGCAACACTACGTGTTGTCCCGGCAGACCTACATACTCGGACTGCAGCTCCCGCGGCACTTCCAACGCGACAGCGATGGCGTCGTCGGCATCCGGCTGCATCTCGATTATTCGTAAGGGGTGAAACTTGAGCATGCTGATCTACAGGCACTTGAAGTAGTCGAAGGGCTCGCGGCACGAAGTGCATCGGTAGTGCGCCTTGCAGGGCGTTGAACCGAATTCGCTTACCCGCTCGGTTGCCCTGCTCGCGCACCGCGGGCACGCCACGACCGGGGCACGAAACAGATGACGAGGACTCGACACAGCCCTCTCAGGCGGCGCGATACCGAACGACTCGAGCTTCCGCCGCCCTTCCTCCGTCAGCCAGTCGCTGGTCCATGGAGGGAACAGTACGTCCTCGACGACGGCGTCGGTATAGCCTTCCTGATCAAGAGCTGTCTCGATAGATTGCCGAATGACCTCGGTTGCGGGACAGCCCGAATAGGTCGGCGTGATCCCGACGTGCAGGACCGATCGGCCGCCTTCGCCGGCGGACCAACGCACATGGCGCACGATTCCCAGGTCAACGACGCTCAAGACCGGCATCTCAGGATCTGGCACTGAGCCAAGGAGGTTCCAAACCTGCCGTTCACGGTCAGCGCCGTCCGCTGACTCGCGACGCGGAGCACGGCCGGCTAATATTTGCCCGCCTACCACTGCGCCCCCGGATAGGTACGCTGCAGGTGTTGCATTTCAGCGAGCATGTGACCCAGATGCTCGGTGTGCACTCCTCGTTTGCCGTGCCACTGGTATGGAACGGCCGCCGGTCGAACGAGCGTCGCCTCCTGCAACACCTCGTCGATTCGAGCCGACCACCGCGGTTGCAATTCAGCCAGCCTGGGCGCAACACCCGCCGCGGCAAGCGCGTCATCCACTTCATCGGCAGCAAACAGCTCGGTAGTGAACCGCCACAGCTCGTTCAGAGCCTCCTGGGCACGGCGGTGACTCTCCTCGGTACCATCCCCCAGCCGCACGAGCCATCCCGAGCTGAATCGGAAGTGGTAGCGTGTTTCCTTGATCGCCTTGGCCGCAATGCTGGCCAGCCGCTTATCAGTGGAGTCCACCAACCCCGCATAGACTTCGAGTTGCCAGGCATCCAGCAGGAACTGACGTACGATTGTGCGGCCGAAATCACCATTCGGCTGCTCGGCCAATGTCACGTTGAGGAACGCGGGAGCGTCACGCAAAAATGCCAGGGCGTCCTCGTCGCGTCCCAGTCCCTCGAGCTCGCCCGCATAACTCAACAGAAGACGGGCCTGCCCGATGAGATCGAGCGACAGGTTGGCCAGCCCGAGATCCTCCTCCAGCGCTGGCGAATGTCCAACCCACTCGGCGAGTCGCTGGCCCAGGACCAGGCTGGTATCGCCCAGGCGGACCAAATAGCGGAAGTGGGCATTCTGCACGGAGCCGGGCGGGATCGACTGACTGGCCGCGTTCACAGGTTTTTCACCTCGTCGGGAATGGCGTAGAAAGTTGGATGCCGATAAACCTTGTCGCGTGCCGGTTCGAACAGCGCATCCGCATCGTTCGGATCGGACGCGACAATGTCGCTCGACCGAACAACCCAGATGCTCACCCCTTCCTGGCGTCGTGTGTATACGTCGCGCGCGTGCTCTACCGCCATCGTGGCATCAGCAGCATGCAGGCTACCAACATGCTTGTGTTCGAGCCCCGAACGCGAGCGGATGAAAACTTCGTACAGAGGCCAGTCGTTCGACATCTTGCCTTTCCTTCACTAAACGGCAGGCGCCTCAAGCAGCGCGTTGTGCCCGGGCGCGTTGTTTTTCGGCATGGGCGGCTGCGGCTTCGCGGACCCAACGCCCATTCTCGTGAGCGCTGCGCCGGGCCTCGAGCCGCTCCCGATTGCAGGGCCCGTTGCCCTTGAGCACCGCATGGAATTCGCTCCAGTCGATCTGACCAAACCTGAAGTGCTGCGTGGCCTCGTCCCAGGCGAGTTGCGGATCGGGAATGTGCAGACCCAGGAACTTCGCCTGGGGCGCGGTGATATCGATGAACTTCTGCCGCAGCTCATCGTTGGTGAAGCGCTTGATCTTCCAGCGCATCGACTGCGCCGTATGCTTGGACTCGGTGTCGCTCGGTCCAAACATCATGATCGACGGCCACCACCAGCGGTTCAATGCATCCTGGGCCATCGCCTGCTGCTCGGGGGTGCCGCGCGCGAGCGCCAACATGATCTCGAATCCCTGTCGCTGGTGAAAGCTCTCCTCCTTGCAGATCCGCACCATTGCACGCGCATACGGGCCATACGAGCAGCGGCAGATCGGAATCTGATTCATGATGGCCGCGCCATCCACCAGCCAGCCGATGGCCCCGATATCCGCCCAGGTCAAAGTTGGATAGTTGAATATGCTGGAATATTTCGCCGTCCCGGCGAGCAACTGTTCCTGCATCTGCTCGCGCTCTATCCCCAAGGTCTCGGCGGCGCTGTACAGGTACATTCCGTGCCCGCCCTCATCCTGCACCTTGGCAATCAACACCGCTTTGCGCCGCAACGTGGGCGCGCGCGCAATCCAGTTGCCCTCGGGGAGCATCCCGACGATTTCGGAATGAGCGTGCTGGGAGATCTGGCGAATGAGCGTCTGGCGGTAGGCCTCGGGCATCCAGTCCTTGGGCTCGATCTTCTCGTCCGCATCCACTTTGCCCTGGAAGCGTGCCTCCAGCGCAGCGGTGTCGCTGGCGACAGTGTGAACGCACTCCTTCCCCAGCGAGTCGAGTCCCTGTGTGTACATACGCCCCCGCAGCTTCGGAAACTCAGGCTGGCAATGTGACACACAAAATCCAGGTGCGCAACCATTTCTGTGTCACAATTGTGCGCGTGAATTCCACCGCCACAGTCACCCAGGGCCTCCTGCGCCGCTTCCGCAACCAGCGGCCCATTCGGGGTGGCTCACTCCTGGTGACGGTCTTTGGGGATTCGATTGCGCCCCGGGGCGGTGTCGTGACGCTGGGAAGCCTCATCCAGCTGGCGGCCCCGTTTGCGCTTACGGAGCGGCTGGTCCGTACTTCGGTGGCGCGACTTGCGCAGGATGATTGGCTCGTGGCGCGACGGGACGGACGCCGCAGCGAGTACCGGCTGACCGCCCGTGGCCAGGAGCGGTTTGCCGAAGCCACTCAGCGTATCTACGGCAAAGGACCGGCCTCGTGGGACGGTCAATGGACACTGCTGGTGTTGCCCCCCAATGGAGGCAAGGACCGCGACAGCCTCAGGGAGGGCCTCAGGTGGTTGGGGTTCGGGCAGCCGAGCCCCGGGGTATTTGCCCATCCCAACAGCAATCTCGAGCAGGCACGCGAGTGGCTGCGCAACCTGGATGTGGCACGCGATGCGCTGCTGCTCAAAAGCTCGAGCGAGGATATTGTGATTGACCGGGCCATCGTCGCCGCGGGATGGGACCTGGGTGAGCTGGCACGGCGCTACCGACGGTTTATCGATTCGTTTGCAGCGGCCGCGACAGTATCAGCCGCTGCGGTGACTCCCGAATCGGCATTCGTCATTCGCACCCTCCTGATTCACGAATATCGCAAGATCCACCTCCAGGACCCACTGCTTCCGCCAGCGTTGCTCCCGGATGACTGGGTGGGATCGAGCGCCTACGACTTGTGTGCCAACTTGTATGCGAAGGTGTTCGCGGCGGCCGAGGAGTTCCTGACAAAAACGGCGAGTACGCTCGAGAAGGCGCTGCCTCCGGCTGACCTGTCTGCATATGCAAGGTTTGGAGGCATTCGCCGCTGAACTGCAGCGCGAGGCTAGACGCGCATCTGCCGCTTGTCGATTACGCGCTTTGCCTTGCCGATCGAGCGCTCCAAGGACCCTGGACTGGCCACGCTGATCCGTGCGGTCACGCCAATCCTCTCCTTGATGTTGTATTGCAGCTGTTGGCCGAGGCGCTCGCGGGCAGCCGAATCGCCGCCGAGATGCTCGGCGCATTCGACATTCACAGTGAGGGTGTCCAGATGCGACTCCCGCGTCACTTCAAGAACGTAGTTCGGAGTCAATCCATGCAGCGTCAGCAGCAACTCTTCGATCTGGCTCGGAAATACATTGACGCCGCGAATGATCAACATATCGTCCGAGCGGCCGGTAATGCGCGCCATCCGGCGCATTGACCGCGCCGTCGGCGGCAACAGCCGCGTCAAATCGCGCGTCCTGTACCGGATGACGGGTAATGCTTCCTTCGTGAGGGAAGTAAACACCAGCTCGCCGTCGACACCATCCCCCAGAACGTGTCCCGACTTCGGATCGATGATCTCGGGATAGAAGTGATCCTCCCAGATGACCGGGCCGTCCCGGGTCTCCACGCATTCGCTGGCCACCCCGGGACCCATCACTTCCGAAAGTCCATAGATGTCCGCCGCCTCGAGACCCATGCGCCGCTCAATTTCGGCACGCATGGCCTCGGTCCAGGGCTCTGCGCCGAAGATGCCGATGCGCAACGAGCAGGCCGCCGCATCCAGCCCCTGCCGCACGAATTCCTCGGCGATGGCCAACATGTATGACGGCGTCACCATGATGATGTCCGGCTCGAAGTCGCAAATGAGCTGTACCTGCTTGGCAGTCTGCCCACCGGACATGGGAACAACGACGCAACCCAGACGTTCGGCTCCGTAATGCGCGCCCAGCCCGCCCGTAAACAAGCCATAACCGTACGCGATATGCACCATGTCACCGGCACGACCGCCCGCGGCACGAATGGAGCGCGCGACGAGATTGGCCCAGGTGTCGATATCGCGCGCCGTGTAGCCAACCACCGTGGGTTTTCCCGTCGTTCCGCTGGATGCGTGGATCCGGACGACCTCGTCACGCGGCACGGCGAACATGCCAAATGGATAGCTTGCGCGCAGGTCCTCTTTCGTCGTGAACGGGAAATGCCGAAGGTCGTCCAACGACTTCAGGTCTTCCGGGTGAACCCCGGTCAGCTCACACTTGCGCCGGTAAGTCGCTACGTTCTGGTAGGTGTGCCGAAGCGACCACTTGAGGCGCTCCAGTTGCAGCGAGCGCAGCTCATCCTCGCTGGCGCGCTCGATGTCCTCCAAGTCGGACGTTCCGGAGCTATGTTGAGTAGGCACGGACCGGCATCATCGCACTACGAATGCGAAGTCGCTAGCCGCTCTACGAACGTTTGCAGGAACCGATTGGCTTGGTGACCGTCCATCACTCTATGGTCGATGGTCAGAGTGACATAACACCGCGGCCGGATCACGATGCGGTCTTCTGTATTCTCGGACACGACGACCGGACGCTTCTCGAGCTTGCCAACGCCCAGGATAGCCGATTGGGGCTGGTTGATGATTATGGGCGTTGCAACAATACTTCCACTGACCCCGTGATTGGAGATAGTGAAGGTGCCGCCGCGTACGTCAGCGGGCGACAGATGACCTTCACGCGCGCGCGAGACCAGATCCTCGAGCCCCTGGGCTATCTCAAAGAGGTCACGTGATTGCACGTCTCGCAGGACCGGCACCACCAGGCCGCTGTCCAGCGCCGTGGCCACGCCTATATGCATCGAATCGAAGACTTCGAGCGCCGAATCTGTCCAACGACTGTTGGCTTCAGGAACGGCACGAATCGCCGCGACGGTGGCCCGAAGGAAGTACGCCGTCAACGTAAGGGGCGCACCTCGACGAGCAAAGTCATCCTTGTTCCTCTGCCTGTGCTCCAGCACCGCCGTCATATCCGCCTCGAACACCGTTGTCACATGCGGAGCCGTATGCAGCAGGCTTTGCACCATGTGCTCGGCGATGCGTCTGCGGATTGCGGTGTGCGGGACGCGATGGCTGGTCGCGCCGGGGGCTGTAGCGGCAGTCGCGGCTGCGGTTGTGGCGGCTACCGTGGCGGTGTTGGCCGTGGCATCGTGTCCCAGGACATCCTCGACCGTAATACGCCCACCCAACCCCGTGCCCCGGACCTCAGAAGTGTCCAGCCCACGCTCTGCGAGTAGCCGACGTACCGCTGGACTCAGGGCCCGAACAGCAGACGTGGGAGCCCCGACGCCGGCTGGGCCGGCACCAGAGACAGCCACGCTGGCGGGAGTAGCCGCCGCCGCGGCCCTGGCCACTGGCACATCCGTGCCAGCCGTTCCATTGGCCTCGATTCTCCCCAGCAAGTCTCCAGGTCCGATCTCGTCCTGCGCCTGCTTGAGAATCTCCCGGAGCGTTCCCGACCCCGGCGAGGCGACCTCGACGGTGACCTTATCGGTCTCGATCTCGATGAGGGGCTCATTCTCGGTGACCGCCTCACCAACCGACTTCAGCCATCTCAAAATCTGTGAGCGCGTGCCTTCGGTCTGCTCGGCAGGGGCTCGAATCTCCACTTCGCTCGACATCTATATGCTCGCAACCTGTTGAATCGTACGCGTGATCCGCTCGACGCCGGGCACAGCGACTTCCAGCAAGACCGGGCTGTGCGGGCTTGGAATGTCAGGCATGGTCAAGCGCTCGATCGGGGCGTCCAGGTTGAAGAATGCATCCTTCGCCAGCACCGCCGCAATCTCCGCACCGAATCCGGCAGTCAGGTTGTCCTCGTGCACGATGACACACCGGCGAGTCTTGTTGACTGATGCGAGAACCGCCGACTTGTCCCACGGCGACAGGGTGCGCAGATCCAACACTTCGACATTGACTCCGGACGCGGCGGCGGCCTGCTCACAGCGTTCCACCATCGCTCCCCACGTAACTATCGTGAGCTCGTTGCCAGGGCGGACTATACGCGCCACACCGAACGGTACGACAAAGTCGTCGCCTGGATAGGGACGGCGTGCCCACGCGCCATCAAGCATTGCCCGGTGCTCGAAGTAGATGGTTGGATCATTGCCACGCAGCGCGGTACGCAACAAACCGACTGCATCCTCCGCGTTGGAAGGAACTGCCACCCGCCAGCCAATTCCGTGGACCCACGCCACCTCGTTGGTCTGGCTGTGCCAGGGATCGCCACACTTGAAGAAGCCGCCTGGCATCCGCACGACGATGGGAGCGGCAAACCGATTGTGTGTTCTCCAGCGCATCGTCCCGCAATCGTTCAGTTGTTCCGCCGCCGGATCGGCATACTTGCGAAACTGGATCTCGGCGACCGGAAGCAGCCCGGCGACGGCCATCCCCACGGCGCGGCCTATGATTCCTTCCTCGGACAGGCTCGTATCGAAAACGCGGGCCTGCCCATACTTCTCCTGCAGCCCCAGGGTGGCGCCGTGCACGCCTCCCTTGGGACCCACATCCTCTCCAAACACGACCATCTGCTTGTTCGAAGCCAGCTCGACGTCCAGAGTGCGTCGGATCGCCGTCAGCATATTCATGCGGGTGGCTTCCGGATGAGCGATTGTCGTGGACGCGGGGAATACGTGCCCGCTTGGCAGCAGACCGCCTTGCACTTGCAGGTCGGGAGACCCATCGGGTTGGACTTCGCTGAACACGTGGCTCGTCAGTCGCGCGCCATCCGGTTGAGGCCGCGCCAAAGCTCTTTCGACCGCAACACCTACATCGCGGCGAGCCTGGTCAGCCAGCTGCGTCCACTCGGACTCAGCGAAAACACCCGGCACCAGGAACCGGTGCAGACGACCCAAAGGATCCCGCGCCCGCTCCCTCGCGACGATCTCCGGCGATTTGTAAGCCTGTGTGTCCTGCCCGGAGTGCCCTGACAAGCGCGGTACGGTCAGGCGCAGCAGCACTGGAGCCCGCTCGTCGCGGACCAGCTCAACTGCCCCGTGGGTCAGATCCGCCGCGGCGCGCGGATCGGTGCCATCCCCCTCGAGAATCGTCAGTCCCGAGAACGAGCGCAGGTTGGCCGCAATGTTGCCGCCGGGCGTCTGCTGTTGTGACGAAACCGAAATGCCGTAGCCGTTGTCTTCTATATAAAACAACATCGGCAGGCGCTGAGTGGTTGCAATCGTGAGGGCCGACCAGAAACCGTTGGTAGCAACGGAAGCATCGCCGCCCAGAACAACGGCGATGCTGCGGCTGTAAGCAGCCTCGCCCAGTACCTCGCGCCGGAATCTGATTGCCTGCGCCCATCCGGCCGCTGGAGTGTACTGAGCACCGACGCCGCCGCAGGACGGCAACACTGTTGCTCCTCCACGGCTGGGCATGTTGAAGACCACGCCGATATCGCGACCGTCGCTGAATGAGCCGGAACGAGCCAGGGGACCTGCGGCAGCGTCCTCCAGATCAACACCCAGCGCCAACATGAGAGGCCGGGATCGGTAGTAGACGGTCGCACCATCGTGAGGATCGGTCAGATTCAACCCAAGCAGGATCTGTGCGAAGTCGTGGCCGCGCGCCGAAAACTGGTACAGGACTTTGCGCTCGGGCAGCAGCTTGGATTCCTCGATGTCATCCAGGGCACGCGACAGGTGCAGGAGGTAGGCGACCCGCTTCCAGTCGGGTGCGTGGGCGTGGCCTTGGGAATGATGAGAGGTGATCGCTACCGCCGGTGCCACGATTGTCTGTCTCCGTTGGACTTGCGCGCACAGTCTATGCTCTGGTCAAGGCAATAAGCTTGCGGTGATTGCCTGATTTGTGGTCCCCTTGGCAAGGTTATTGCTCAATCACCGGGAAAACTTCATGTCCAAGCTGCTGGACCGCGTTGACCGCCGGATACTCGAAGAGCTGCAGGGGGATGCCAGGGTGTCCAACCAGGAGCTGGCCAAGCGCGTCGGCCTGTCGCCGGCGCCCTGCTGGCGGCGACTGCGGCGACTGGAGGAAGAAGGGTTCATCAGCGGATATGCCACCCTCCTGAACGGAACGGCGGTCGGCCTGCCGATCCTGGCGTACACGCTGGTCTCGCTCGAGAACCATCACCCGGAAACGATCCGGGAATTCGATCAACTGGTGAAAGACCGGCCCGAGATCCTCGAATGCCACTCCATGAGTGGCCCGAACGACTACCTGTTACGCATCGTCGCCGCCAGCATGGAGGCATACGAACGGTTCATGTCCTCCCACGTCCTGCAGCTGAAAGCGGTCCGCGCCGCAAATACCAGCTTCGTCCTGCGCACGAAGAAGTACACGACGCGGTTGCCCGTGGCGTGAGATCAGGCCGTCTTTTTCAAGTCGCTCCAACCTTGACCCGCAGCCGCCAGGCGCTCCAACAAGGGTGCCGGGCGCCATCGCTGGCCGTGGGATGGAGCGAGCCTGCGCATGGTATCGACGACTTTATCGAAGCCGATTTCCTGCGCCCAGAACATAGGCCCACCCTTGTAGGACGGGAACCCGTAGCCGTTGACATACACGACATCCACGTCGCTCGCGCGAATCGCAATTGACTCCTCGATGATCTTCGCACCCTCGTTCACGAGCGGGTGCAGCAATCTGCTCAGTATCTCCTCATCCGCAATCTCGCGCCGGGTGATGCCCAGATCGCGCGAGACCCCCTCGATGAGAGTCATGATTTCCGGATCCGGGATCCGTGTACGGCCCTCGTATCGGTAGAACCCCTTGCCGCTCTTCTGGCCCAGTCGGCCCGCTTCGAACACCCGCTGCAGGATGGGAGAGAACCGCTCGTCGTCGGGGATCTTGCGGCCCTTGCGGATCAGGTAACCCACATCGTTGCCGGCGAGGTCGCGGACCGCAAGCGGCCCCATCGCAAACCCGAATTCCTCCATAACCGCGTCGATCTGCTGCGGGGTCGCGCCCTCTTCCAGCAGGAATTCGGCTTCGCCCGAATAAAACTGCAGCATCCGGTTGCCGATGAAGCCATCGCAGTTGCCGGCGAGCACGACCACCTTGCCGAGCAGCTTCCCCAGCGACATGGCGGTGGCGATCGTCTGCGCCGAACTATGTCTGCCGCGCACGTTCTCCAGGAGCTTCATGACGTTGGCAGGACTGAAGAAATGGGTACCGATGACATTCTGCGGCCTCGAGGTGATCGCGGCGATTGCATCGATGTCCAGCGATGAGGTGTTGGTCGCGAGAATGGCCTGTGGCCCGCACACAGCGTCGAGGCGGGTGAAAACATCCTTCTTCACCTTCATGTCCTCAAACACCGCCTCGATGACTATGTCAGCCCCCGAAAGCGCCTCGTACTGCGTGACCCCCTGGACGAGCGACAACGCACGGTCCATGGCGTCCTGAGTCAGACTGCCGCGCGCAACGGATGCCGCGTAATTCTTCCTCATCAGGCCGAGGCCGCGGTCCAGGGCCTCCTGGCTCACTTCCAGCAATTGCACCGGAATGCCGGCATTGGCGAAGTTCATCGCAATACCGCCACCCATCGTGCCTGCCCCAATAATGGCTGCGCTGCGAACCGGCAGCGGCTGGGTGTCGGCAGGCAGGTCGGGAATCTTGCGCGCCTCGCGCTCAGCGAAGAAGAGGTGCACCAGGGCTTTTCGTTGCGCGCTGTTGCGACACTCGTTGTACCAGTCGCGTTCGAGCCGGAAGGCCTCGTCCTTTGGACGGGTGCACGCCGCTTCGATGCAGTCGATGATTCTCCAGGGCGCAAGTTGGCCGCGAGCCTTGCTCTGGATTTTCTTCCGGAAAGCTGCGAACACCGCTGGATCCACACCCGTGATCTTTTCAGCGACGTTGCTCGCGAGCCGCAGGGGCCGTTGATCCTTTGCCGCCTCGCGTGCAAACACAATAGCCTCAGCCACCACGTCATCAGCCAGTGCGTCAATCAACCCAAGCTCCAAGGCACGGCCGGCGGGAATCTGAGCGCCGGAGGTGATTGCATCGAGAGCCGCCTCCGGACCTGCGAGGCGAGTAAAACGCTGAGTGCCGCCGGCTCCCGGCAGAAGTCCGAGCTTGACCTCAGGCAGTCCAACCTTGGCGCTCTTTTCGGCAACGCGCCAATGACAGGTCAATGCAATTTCGAAGCCGCCACCCAACGCCAGCCCCTGTATCGCGGCGACGACGGGCTTGGAAACCGCCTCCATCTGGGCCTGCAGATCACGCAGCATGGGAAACTTGTTTGACAGGCCCGAGGAGATCTCCTTGATGTCGGCGCCTGCCAGGAACATGCCGTTGGCTCCGGTGAGCACGAGTGCATCCACCGCCGGATCCGAGCCGGCCTCCTTCAGCGCCTCGGCCAGTCCTTCCCGCACGCTGATGCTCGTGGCATTCACGGGAGGATTGTCGATTTCCAGGACGGCTACATTCCCATCGAGGCGGTATTTCACGGCAGACACTGAGCTCTCCTGGAATCATGGGTACGGGAACAGCACGCGATCATATTCGAATCGCTACACTGCGTCTCGATGGACACCGTGGATGCAGTCGTCATAGGCGCAGGAGTCGTGGGACTCGCCGTGGCGCGGGCTCTTGCAATTCGCGGACGTGAAACGCTGATCCTGGAAGCTCAGGCGCAATTCGGAACGGGGGCGAGCTCGCGCAACAGCGAGGTCGTACATGCCGGGATCTATTACCCGCAGGGCTCGCTCAAGGCGCGGCTGTGCGTCGCCGGCCGAGATCTGCTCTACCGCTTTTGCGAGCAATACGGGGTCGAGCATCGGCGCTGCGGCAAGCTCATCGTGGCCACATCCGCGGCACAATTACCCGAATTGGCGCGCATACGCTCTGCGGCGCAGGCCAACAATGTTTCACTTTCACAACTGGGCCGCGAAGAGACCTTGAAGCTCGAGCCCGAATTGTCCTGTGTCGGTGCATTGCATTCGCCCTTGACGGGCATCATCGACTCACATGGATACATGCTCGCGTTGCTGGGCCAGGCGCAGAGTCACGCCGCCACGCTCGTCTGCGACAGCCCGGTGACCGAGATGTGTTTGAATGCTGCAGGCGTGTTGATTGGCGTCAACCAGGAAGAGCCTCAGCTGCGTGCGCGCGTCGTCATCAACTGCGCCGGATTGTATGCCCCGCGAGTAGCGCGTTCGACTGCGGGATTCCCTGCAGACCGTATTCCAACACCCTACTTCGCCAAGGGAACCTACTTCGGACTCGCCGGACGCTCGCCGTTCCGGCACCTGGTGTATCCAATCCCGGAGCACGGTGGGCTAGGCGTGCACCTCACCCTGGATCTCGCCGGCCGTGCCCGATTCGGGCCGGATGTGCAGTGGGTTGAGGAACCCAACTACGACGTCGACCCTCGACGCGCCGACCGTTTTTATTCCGCCATCCGCGAGTATTGGCGTGCCTTGCCTGATGGCGCTCTGCAACCCGCCTACGCCGGCATCCGCCCGAAGATCAGCGGCCCAACAGAACCCGCCGCGGATTTTCGCATCGATGGACCCGCGGTTCACGGTATCCCCGGCCTGGTAAATCTCTTCGGCATCGAATCCCCCGGCCTGACGGCGTCCCTCGCTCTCGCGGACTACGTGGCCACTCTAGCGTGTGAGACCTGACGTCGTCTTCCGACGATTGTTATAACGTCAGAAGTCGACGCCTCACGGCCCCTCCCGCGCGACACAATAAACGCAAAACAACGGCTTTTTCGCAGTTCCAACACGGCGGCTGATCTGACAAACTACCGCTCATGAGAGCTGACATGTGGATGTCGAGTGCATCATTTGCACACCTACGAACCTGATCGAAAGGCACGAACATGGACCCACTGAACGACGATGACCCAATTGTTGCGGAGGTACGGCGCGTCCGCGAAGAGATTGCGGCCAAATTCGACCACGACTACGATCGAATTGCCGAATATGTTCACCAGCAGTCGCAAGAAATACGCGCGCGAATGGCGAGACAGGAACATGGACCAGCCAAATGACGACGACCCGATCGTCGCTGAGGTTCGCCGTGAACGCGAAGAACATGCAGCCAAGTTTGGGTACGACATGAAGCGCGTCAACGAGGATCGCAAGCGTCGCATCCGGGAACTGCGTGCGCGATTCGGGCTTCACGACAAAGCCTATGACAGGAGCAATAGCGCTCCTGCCGACGCCCTGACATCCACTTGAGAGGCGGCTAGGCGACTATGTGCCGCTCCGCAAGCGCCTCGATAATGCGCTGGGCGGCGGCCTCCGCATTGCCCTGGCGACTGTCGATGACGATCTCGGCTTCCTCGGGGACCTCGTAGGGCGAGTCAATGCCCGTGAAGTTCTTGATCTTTCCTTCCTTGGCGCGGGCGTAGAGACCTTTGGGGTCGCGTCGCATGCATTCTTCGATTGGTGTGTCGACGAAGATCTCCACGAACTCTTCGGCGTCGACGAGTTCGCGCACCATCCGGCGCTCCGCACGGAACGGTGATATGAAGGAACACAGGACGAGAAGTCCTGCGTCCACGAAAAGTTTGGCGACTTCGCCGACGCGGCGGATGTTCTCGACGCGGTCTGCGTCTGTGAAACCCAGGTCGCGGTTCAAGCCATGGCGAACGTTGTCGCCGTCGAGCATGTAAGTATGTGCGCCACGCGCGTGCAGCTCGCGCTCGACGATGCTGGCGATCGTGCTCTTCCCTGACCCCGACAATCCAGTGAACCAGAGAATGGCGGGCCGATGGCCGTGCATGCGCAACCGCGATGCCTTGTCGACGAGCACACTCTGGCGATGGATATTCGTCGCCCGACGCAAACCGAACGTGACCATGCCAGCGCCAGCCGTCGTGTTCGTGAAGCGATCTACCAGGATGAACGCACCTGTCGCCCGATTGTCGGAATACGGGTCGAATGCCACGGGCACGGAAGTAGACAGGTTGCACAACCCGATCTCATTGAGCGCCAATGTCTTCGCGGCCGTGTGATCGAGAGTGTTGATGTCTACTTTATGCTTGAGGCTGGTGATGCGTGCGGGAACATATTTGGTTCCGATACGCATCAAGTACGATCTGCCGGGAAGCATCTCGTCTTCAGCCATCCACAGCACATGTGCGGCGAACTGATCAACGACGTCCGGGCGGCTGTCCGCGTGGGCGATGACATCGCCGCGCGCTACGTCGATCTCGTCAGCGAAGGTGAGAGTCACTGCATCGCCAGCGCGCGCTTCGGGTAAATCGCCGTCGGCGGTAACGATTCGCGCAACTGTCGACTCCTTACCCGACGCGGCTACGACAACCCGGTCGCCAGGTTGCACGGTGCCGGATACCAACGTACCGGAGAATCCGCGGAAATCCAGATTTGGGCGATTGACCCACTGCACCGGAAAGCGAAACGGTTTGTCGTCCAGTCCTTGCTCGACATCCAGGCTCTCCAGGTGCTCGAGGAGCGTAGGTCCGTCGTACCAGCACATGTGGCCGGATCTGTGCGTGACGTTGTCACCGAAACGCGCCGACACGGGAATTGTGGCTATCGACGTGAAGCCCAGCGCTTGGGCAAACCCGAGGTAGTCACCGACGATGTGGTGAAATCGCTCGCCCGAAAAATCGACCAGGTCGATCTTATTTACGGCGACCACGACGTGGCGGATGCCGAGGAGCGAACAGATATAGCTATGACGGCGGGTTTGTGTCAGGACACCCTTGCGCGCATCGATCAGAATGACGGCCGCATCGGAGTTGGATGCTCCGGTAGCCATGTTGCGTGTGTACTGTTCGTGGCCCGGTGTGTCCGCAACGATGAATGACCTGCGTGGCGTCGCGAAGAAGCGGTATGCCACATCGATAGTGATGCCCTGCTCTCGCTCCGCTTCCAACCCGTCCACGAGGAGCGCGAGGTCCATATCGTCGCCGGTCGTACCGTGCTTCCGGCTATCGCGCTGTAGAGCCACGAGCTGGTCTTCCATGATGAGCTTCGTGTCGTAGAGCAAACGGCCAATCAGCGTTGATTTGCCGTCGTCTACCGAGCCGCAGGTGAGGAAACGCAGGGGGCTGGCATCCGAACCGGAGACCGCCGTGGGTGTGGCATCGGCGCTGGCCATCAGAAGTACCCCTCCCGCTTCTTCTTCTCCATCGAAGCAGCCTCATCGCTATCGATGAGCCGGCCTGAGCGCTCAGACGTCCGCGAGGCAATCATCTCCTCGATGATCTCATCCAGCGTCGAGGCGGTGCTCTCAATCGCGGCGGACAGCGGATAGCAGCCGAGTGATCGAAAACGGACTGTACGAGTCTCCTCCACCTCGCCCGGCAGCAGCGGCATACGATCATCATCCCGCATGATCAATACACCCTCCCGCGTGACCACAGGCCGTGGAGCCGCGAAATAAAGCGGCACGACGGGAATGTTCTGCGCGCGCGTGTACTGCCAGATATCCAACTCCGTCCAGTTTGACAAGGGAAAAACTCTTATGGTTTCGCCCTTGGCTATGCGGGTGTTGAACAGCTGCCACAGTTCCGGTCGCTGATTTCGCGGATCCCAGACATGCCCGGCGGAGCGGAACGAGAATACGCGCTCCTTCGCCCTGCTCTTTTCCTCATCTCGCCGCGCACCACCGAATGCCGCATCGAAGTCCCACTGGTCGAGGGCCTGCTTGAGCGCCTCGGTCTTCATGACTTGCGTATGAAGCTGCGAACCCGACGCTATGGGGTTGATGCCCCGGGCCACGCCTTCCGCATTCGTATGCACGAGAAGCTTGAGCCCGTAGCGCGCAACGATCTGATCGCGATGACGGATCATGTCGCCGAATTTCCAGCCAGTGTCTACGTGCAGCAAGGGAAACGGCGGTTTTGAGGGATAAAAGGCTTTTATCGCCAGATGCAACATCACGCCTGAATCCTTCCCGATCGAGTACAACATCACGGGATTGCGGAATTCGGCCGCGACTTCGCGCATGATGCCGATGGACTCGGCCTCGAGGCGCTTTAGATTCAAAGACAGTGGCATCGCGCCTCAGGTGGCGAGCGGCGGCGGAATCAGCTCGCCGCTTGCGATGAAAAATGAGTTGCGGAAGTCTGGCTTGCCGTAAAGCAGTGGCACGCCGCCGGGTGCCCAAACGCTGCCACCCGCTGCCAGCAGGACGGCGTGACCGGCTGCCGTATCCCACTCCATCGTCGTGCCGAGGCGCGGATACAGGTCTGCCTCAGCCGCAGCAACCAGGCAGAATTTCAGCGACGATCCAACCGACACACGATCAATGACGTTGCATGAGGCCAGGTAGGAATCGGTCTCCGGGGTTGAGTGTGAGCGCGAGCTCACGGCGGTAACGCCGTTCGGAGGCACGGGGCGTACTTTGATGGCACGTCGTGGAGTTACCTCGGAGGTGTCGGTGTTGACGTCACTGCGGAATGCATTTTTTGCAGTGACGTTGCCGGCGAACAAGCTGGATTTGGCCGGTGCGAAAACAACGCCCAGAACCGGCACGCGATTGCGGATGAGCGCGATGTTTACCGTGAAGTCGCCGCGCTTCTGGATGAACTCCTTGGTGCCGTCGAGCGGATCAACCAGGAAGAACTCGCTTGCGACCGCGGGCACGCGACCGGCGGCAACCTCTTCCTCTGCAATTATCGGGATGTGAGGGGCTACCTCGGCCAATCGCTTGAGAATGACGGCCTCGGCGGCATGATCGGCGTTGGTGACGGGCGATGCGTCTACTTTGTGGCTGACGTCAATCTGGCCTCGATAAATATCGTGCACAATTTTGCCGGCCTCAAGGGCGGCGGCAATGATGGCCTCGAAAAGCTCGTTGTCTGTAGGCTGGTTTTTGGACATGTGACCCCTCCGAGAGAGTCTACACAATGCCTCGCCTGTAGCGCGCTGGCGAGCCCAGCAACGCAATACTTCCTGGCAATGTGCTTATACCGCCAGCGGCGGTGCGTGGAGGGGCCTGGACGGGTCTTCGAGGTGTGTCCGGGGGCTCACCCCCGGACACCTGCGCGAGCGATCAGCCCTCGCGAATACCCTCGACCTGAATCTGCAGTTTCACTTCCTGCTTGAACCCGAACTTGTCGCCGAAGTTGACACCGAAGTCACTGCGGTTGAACGTCGCCGATGCGTCAGCGCCGCACACTTCCTTCTTTGACATGGGGTTCACCATGCACTTGAACTGGGTGATGGTCAGTTTCACGGGCTTCGTAACACCGTGCAACGTGAGCTGTCCCTCAACTTCAGTGGGCGCTCCATCCTTGAATTTCGCCAGGCTTCCCTTGTAAGTGGCTGTCGGAAACTTAGCGACGTCGAACATTTCCGGCGACTTGGCGTGGTCGTTGAGCTTCGCGTGGCCGAAGTCGATCGAGGCTGCATCGATCGTAATGTCCACGGTTCCGGAAGCCTTGTCCTTGTCGAACACAATCGTGCCGGAGCTCTTGTCGAACTTACCGCGCCAATTCGACAAGCCACCGAAGTGATCGGCCTCAAAGCTTGGAAAGGTGTGGTTGGGATCGACGGAGTATGT
>Ga0307511_10001541_pt1 | contig 24386 bp, 20 predicted proteins | sample 13_EM_MG_FD_200266 | JGI IMG/M metagenome (GOLD analysis project Ga0307511, IMG submission 200266) | Populus trichocarpa ectomycorrhiza microbial communities from riparian zone in the Pacific Northwest, United States - 13_EM | ecosystem: Host-associated > Plants > Roots > Unclassified | place... | reverse complement strand
GATTCTGAACCCCGCCACCGGCGCGCCGATCGCCACCCTCGCCAAGGCCGACATCGCCGACCTGGACCGCGCGCTGGCTGCCGCCGACAAGGGTTTCAAGGCGTGGCGCAAGGTCTCGGCCTATGATCGCTACAAGATCATGCGCAAGGCGGGCGACCTGATGCGCGAGCGCGCCGAAGGCATCGCGCGCCTGATGACGCTCGAGCAAGGCAAGCCCCTGGCGGAAGCCAAGATGGAAACCCTGGCCGCCGCCGACCTGATCGACTGGTTCGCCGAGGAAGGGCGCCGCTCCTACGGCCGCGTGGTGCCGCCGCGTGCCGACAACGTAACCCAGATGGTGGTCAAGGAACCGGTCGGCCCGGTCGCCGCGTTCACGCCGTGGAACTTCCCGATCAACCAGGTGGTGCGCAAGCTCTCCGCCGCGCTGGCCGCGGGCTGCTCGATCATCATCAAGGCGCCCGAAGAGACCCCGGCCTCGCCCGCGCAATTGGTGCAGGCGTTCGTCGATGCCGGCGTGCCCGCCGGCGTGGTCCAGCTGGTGTACGGCGTGCCCGCCGAGATTTCCGAATACCTGATCGCCCATCCAATCATCCGCAAGATCACCTTCACCGGCTCCACCCCGGTGGGCAAGCAGCTTGCCGCCCTGGCCGGCCAGCACATGAAGCGCGCCACCATGGAACTGGGCGGCCACGCCCCCGCCATCGTGTTCGAGGATGCCGACATCGAACGCGCCGCCAAGCTGCTTGCCGGCGCCAAGTTCCGCAACGCCGGCCAGGTGTGCGTGTCGCCCACCCGCTTCCTGGTGCAGGAGAAGGTGTACGACCAGTTCCTGGAGAAGTTTGTTGCCGCGACCCGTGCACTGAAGGTCGGCAACGGCCTGGAAGCCGGCACGCAGATGGGCCCGCTGGCCAACGGCCGCCGCGTGGTGGCGATGGAACGCATCGTCGCCGATGCGGTGGAGAAGGGCGCGAAGATCGCCACCGGCGGCAAGCGCATGGGCGAGACCGGTTTTTTCTTCGAGCCCACCGTGCTGACCGACGTGTCGATGGACGCGCGCATCCTGAACGAGGAGCCGTTCGGCCCGATCGCGCCGGTGATGCGCTTCAAGGACTTCGACGGTGTGGTCGCCGAGGCGAACCGCCTGCCCTGGGGTCTGGCCGCGTATGCCTACACTTCCTCGCTCAAGACGGCGGACGCGATCGGCTCGGCCTTCGAGAGCGGCATGGTGGCGATCAACCACCACGGCCTGGCGCTGCCCGAGATTCACTTCGGCGGGATCAAGGACTCCGGCTATGGTTCCGAAGGTGGTGCCGACGCGATCGACGCCTATCTGAACACCAAGCTCATCACCCACATGAGCGTGTAATAGGAAGAAAGTGGGCATGAGCGCGCCGCGCCTGCTGCTGATCAACCCCAACACCTCGGAAGGCGTGACGCGGAAGCTGGCGCGTCATGTCGAAGCGGTGTTGGGTGATGCGGTTCATGTGGAGGCGGTCACGGCGAGCCTGGGCGCTGCCTATATCGACTCCGAAGCCAGCTACGCGATCGCAACGCACGCGACGCTCGATGCCTATACCTCCAGTTCCGGTGCGCCGCCCGATGCGATATTGGTCGGCTGCTTCGGCGACCCCGGCGTGTTCGCGGTGCGGGAGGTAACGAAAGTGCCGGTGATCGGCCTGGCTGAAGCGGCCTTCATCGAGGCAGCGGCCATCGGCCGGTTTGCCGTGGTGACGGGCGGGGCGCGCTGGGCGCCCATCCTGCAGCGCTTTGCGCGGTCGATCGGCTACGACAAGAGCTTGGCGTGCATCCGCGTGGTAGCGCCCAGCGGGGCGCAACTGGCGGCCGATCCCGAAGGTGCGCGGCGCATGCTCGCGCAGGCTTGCGAGGAAGCGGCGCGCGAGAGCGGGGCCGATTGCGTGATCCTGGGTGGCGCGGGGCTGGCGGGCATGGCAGCGGATATCGCCCCGCAGATGAGCCGGCCGGTGATCGACAGCGTGCTGGCCGGGGCGCGGCAGATCGGCGAACTGATGCGCCGGCCCGTTTAGCGCGCGGATCCCTTAAAAGAAAATCGCCGCTTTGCAGCGGCGATTTTCGCGATTTTAGTTGTAGTGCCTCGTTACGGCGTCGCGCGTCGACTTCAGTCTGCCTGCGCGCCGGTCGCCTTGACCACGCGCGCCCATTTGATGAGTTCCGAGCGCAGATACTTGTCGGCATCCGCCGGCGAGCCGCCGCGCGGCTCGAAGCCGAGGTTGGCAAGCTTGGTCTGGAACTCCGGCTGGTGCAGAATTTTCTCGGTCTCGGCGTTGATCCTGTTGATCACCGCCACCGGCGTACCGGCGGGCGCGAACACGCCGACCCAGGTGTAGTCCTCGAAGCCGGGGAAGCCGGACTCGGCCACAGTGGGCACATCGGGCAGGAAGGGCACGCGCTTGGCGCTGGTGACGGCCAGGCCGCGCACCTTGCCGCCCTTGACCATCTCGACCGCCGCGGGCAGCGCGACGCTCGCCAGTTCGACCTGGCCGCCGATGGTGGAGGTCAGCGCCGGGCCCGCGCCCGCGAAGGGCACGTGCGTGACCTCGACCTTGGCCAGCACCTTGAACAGGTACTCGGCGGTCAGGTGCGGCGTGGTGCCCGCACCGGCGGTGCCGTAGTTGAGCTTGCCGCCCTTGGCGTCGGCGATCACTTCCTGCAGCGTCTTCGCCTTCAGGCCAGGGTAGGCGACCAGCAGGTTGGGGCTGGAGGCGACGATGGTGGAGAGCGTCAGGTCCTTGAGCGGGTCGTATCCCGCCTTGCGCGACAGGCTGGGGTTGACCGCGTAGGCGCTGGTGTTGATCAGCAGGGTGTAGCCGTCGTTGGGTGACTTGGCGACCACGCCGGTGGCGATGTTGCCGCCCGCGCCGGCGCGGTTTTCCACGATCACCGGCTGGCCCATCGCCTCGGAGAGCTGCTGGCCGAGCAGGCGCGCGATGATGTCGGCGGGGCCGCCGGGGGCGAAAGCGACGATGAAGCGGATCGCCTTGGCGGGGTAGGCGGCCGGCGCCTGCGCGCTGGCCGGGCTGGTGAAGAGGGCTGCGCCGCACAGTGCGGCGATCGAAGTCAACGAGGCGATCAAGCGTAGGCTTGGCATGGCTGTGTCTCTGTTTTGTCGGTACGGATGTTTGAGGTCGTGCCGCCTTCAGGCGGTCTTTTCAAGCACGTAGCGGGCCATCTCGGCGCGTGTGGTGATCCACACGTCGGAAGTGTTCTTCACGATGCCCATGATCTCGTCGTAGACCCAGGCGCCGGAGGGGCGGCCGAACACGTGGGTGTGCGCGGTGACATCCAACATCAGCGGCACCTGCTCGCGCTCGCGCATGGCGGTGAACACGTCGTTGAACTGGTCCAGCATCGCGCGTGGCGCGTTGCCGTAGCGGATGGTGGTGGGCAGGTCGTTGACGTCCATGGTCAGGGGAATGCCGACGATGCGGCGGCCAGCGTAGTTGAGGACGTAGGGGCGGTCGTCGTCGTTGCAGTCGCCGTGGTGGATGTAGCCGGCTTCGGCGAGCAGGCGCGGCGAGATCTGGCTGCCGGTGCCGCGCGGGCTGATCCAGCCCACGGGTGAGAAGCCCGACGCCTGTTGCAGGATGTCGTGGTTGCGCTTCAGGTTGGCGCGCTCTTCCTCTTCCTTGAAATACACGGGAATCACGTCCATCCCCCAGGAGTGGTTGACGATCTCGTGGCCGCGCTCGTGGATCGCCTTGACAGTCGCCGGGTCGCGCTCGGCGAGCACGCCGTTGGTCATCACGCTGGTCTTGATGCCACGCTTGTCGGCGTAGTTCAGCAGACGGTGGATGCCGCGCACCGCACCAAAAGCGGCCCAGGAATCGGCGTTGGTGTCGAAAAAGCCGGGCTTGAGCACATTGCCCATCGGCCCGATGCCGGGCGCCTGGCCGTCGGACCAGGCTTCATAGGCGAGGTTGAAAATGACCGCGACGCGCTTGCCGCCGGGCCAGCGGAAATCGTCGGACAGGCGGGTAATGGTTGGGGAGTCGGCAGTGGACATGATGCTCCGGTGGTTCGGTGAAGAAAAACGGAAAGGACCGCGCCGCCTTAAATCTCAGGCAGCGGGCGACGAGTCGTCGAGGATGAATTCGGTGGTGCGGGTGTAGTGCGCGGTGAGAGCGGTAGTGGCGGCGTCGATGTCGCCTCGGGCGATCGCTTCGACCACGGCGCGATGCTCGGCCAACTCGTCGCGCTCCAGATAAGCGACCTTCACCGCGAGCTGGCGGTAGCGGTAGGCCTGGTCGTGCAGCTGCTCGCAAAACGCAAGCAGCCAGCGCGAACCGCAATTCTCGATCAGGGTGAAATGAAAGGCGCGGTGCTGCTTTTCCCACGCCGGATTTTCTTCATAGCGCTCGGCGGAAAGCGAGCGCGGCGTTTTCGACAGGCGGTGCAGGGCGAGCACCACACGCTCTTCCCATTCGGTGCTATGCCGCTGCATTGCCTTGGTGAGCGCGAGGGTCTCAACCCAGATGCGAGTCTCGGCCAGTTCCTTGAATGCGGCCGAACTCACCGAGGCGACGGCGAAGCCGCGCTGGTCCAGGTGGCTGACCCAGCTTTCCGCGACCAGGCGGTTGAGCGCTTCGCGCAGCGGCGTGGCGCCGGTGGCGTAGTGGTCGCGCAGGGCTTCGATGCCCAGTTTCATACCCGGCTGCCAGCGCCCGATCAGGATATCGTTGCGCAGGCGCTCGTAGATGCTCGAGGTCTGGGTCGGATTGGCTTCCATGCTCTCGATCTTAATCGATGATCATCGGGTGAGACAAGGATTATCGACAATTTTGCATATTCTTGCTTTCATGCAATAATTATCGATGATTTGATGCTCTTGCTTCACAGGGGCCTCGTCTGGGGCCGGTGCTGACCCTCCGCCGGCAAGCTAAGTGTCTAAAAGTTAAGGAAATTTATGCGGCTCATCAGTTTTATCGACAAAACGGGACGCGCCGGCATCGGCGTGCTGCCCAAGGCGGGCGCGACGGAATTCGTCGATCTGGCGGCCGCCGACAGCGCACTGCCTACCGAGATGGGCGAGCTGATCATCAAGAACGGTTTCGACGCCGCGCTCAAGGCCGCGCAAAAGGCCCCCGCCTCCGCCCTGCGCCAGCTTGCCGACATCCGCTTCGCGCCCCTGGTGCCGCGCCCCAGCAAGATCGTCTGCATGGGCCTGAACTACGCGGACCACGCCAAGGAAGGCGGCCACGCTCGCCCCGAGTACCCTGGCCTCTTCATGCGCGGCCCGAGCTCGATGACCGGCCACCTGGAGCCGCTGATCCGCCCGAAGGTCTCCACCAAGCTCGACTACGAAGCCGAACTGGCCGTGGTAATCGGCAAGCGCGCCAAGCACTTGACGCGCGCCAATGCGCTCGACTGCGTTGCCGGCTATTCCTGCTTCAACGACGGCAGCCTGCGCGACTACCAGCGCAAGACCGCGCAATGGACCATCGGCAAGAACTTCGATGAGAGCGGCCCCTTCGGCCCCTGGCTGGTGACCCCGGACGAGCTGCCCACGGGCGCAACCGGCCTGCGCATCCAGTCGCGTTTGAATGGCAAGATCATGCAGGACGGAAACACCAAGGATTTCCTGTGGGACGTGGTCGAGACCCTGGTGCTGATCACCGAGTGCCTGACCCTGGAGCCGGGTGACGTGATCATCACCGGGACCCCGGCCGGTGTGGGCTATGCGCGTACGCCGCCGGTGTGGATGGCACCTGGCGACACCATCGAAATCGAGGTGGAAGGCATCGGCGTGCTGTCGAACCCGATCGCCGACGAGAAGTAAAAGGCGGAAGTAAAAAGCGGAAGAAGATAGCCCCGGCAAATCCCCATTGCGGGACGTCGCGGCGGCGAATGGTAACCAGCCGCAGTAACATGCAGTAGTAACCTTTGGCAGCAACAAGCGGAAAATTCCCGCGGAGCGCGGCCGGTAGTCGGTAGTGCCGGTAGCCGATAGTAATAGGGCCCGCGCTCCGCGGTGTTTCGTACCGCATCGCATTTGGTGCGAAGTGCGCGCAGTAAACACTGACAACAAAAAGAACAAAATAATGTCATATAACGATAACATTGCGCCCGCGCTCGCGAGGAGAGCGTGGACAGTGGGCCGATCGTGCCCAACTGTGATCAACGGAGTGAGGAACAAGACATGCTGCAACAAGTGTTGGGTAGGATATTGCTTGGGTCTTTGCTGGGAGCGGCCGCCTGCGCGCACGCCCAGGGGGTGACCGATACCGAGATCCTGTTCGGCCAGACCACCGGCATCACCGGTCCGGTGGCCGGGTCGGTGAAGGAGTCCAACGAAGGCATCAAGCTCTATTTCGACTGGATCAACTCCCAAGGTGGCATCAACGGCCGCAAGCTGGTGCTCGATTCGCTGGACGACAAGTTCGACCCCAAGCTGTCGGGGGAGAATGCGCGCAAGATCGTGTCCGGGAAGACGCCGATCGCGTTCCTGCTCACGCGCGGCACGCCGCACACCGAGGCGGTGATTCCCTCGGCGAAAGAGGCGAAGATTGCGATCATCGCGCCCGGCACCGGCGCGGAGATTTTTCACAACCCCGTCAATCCGCTGATCTTCAACCTGCGCGCCAAGTACCAGGCGGAAGTGGAAAAGGCGGTCGACCATCTGCAGACCCTGGGCACCACGCGCATTGCGCTGGTTCACGTCGGCGATTCGTTCGGCGCCGATGCGCGCGCCGGCTTCGAGCGCAAGATGAACCAGCTCAAGCTCACGCCGGTACTGATCGCCCCGTTTGACCGCAGCACGGGTGATACCAGCGGCGTGGCCCAGGCCCTGGCCAAGGCGAACCCGCAGGCGACGATCGTGATCGGCACGGTGGCGCACGTCTCCGGTTTGATCAACCGCGTGCGCAAGGACGGTGGGCAGACCCAGTTCGTCACGCTTTCCAACAACGGCACCAAGTCCTTCGTCACGGCCCTCGGGCCGAATGCGCGCGGCGTGATGGTGGTGCAGGCTTTCCCCAACCCGCGCGGCAACAGCGAGGTGGCGCGCGAGATCAAGCGCCTGCTCAAGGACCGCACCGATCTGGTGGTGTCGCAGCAGACCATCGAGGGTTTTTGCGCCGCCAAGCTGGTGGTCGAGGCGCTCAAGCGCGCCGGCAAGAAACCGACGCCGCAACTGTTGATCACCGCGCTGGAAAGCATCCGCGAGTACGACATGGGCGGCTTCCTGGTCAGCTACAGCGCGACCGATCACACCGGCGCCGAATTCGTGGAAATGTCGGTGATCGACGTGCGCGGCGAATTCCTGCAATAGCCGGCGCGCGGCACGGCGCGCGGCAAACGGTAAAAAAACGGGAGCCCAGGCTCCCGTTTTTCATTGCTCGTGGGGCATGCGCCGGCGGCGAACTATTCGATCTTCACGTTCGCCTGCTTGACCACCGTGGCCCAGCGCGCGATGTCGGCCTTGATCAGCTTGCCGAACCCTTCGGAGGTACCACCCGCGGGAGTCACGCCTTCGCCGGCGAGCTTCTCTTCCATTTCCTTGGCCTTCACCACGTCATTGGCCGCCTTGTTGAGCTTGTCGACGATCGCCTTGGGCACGCCCTTGGGCGCGATCAGGCCGTGCCACAGCACCACGTCGTAGCCCGGCACGCCGGCTTCCGCGACGGTCGGCACTTCAGGCGCGGCGCTGATGCGCTTGGGCGTGGTTACCGCCAGGGCGCGCAAGCGGCCTTGCTTGACAAAGGGCAGGGTGGTGGCGACGCTGCCGAACAGCAGTTGCGTGGTGCCGGCGATGGTGTCGGTCTGCGCCGGGCCGGTGCCTTTGTAGGGAATGTGCACGACCTTGATCTTGGCCATGTCCAGGAACAGTTCGGTGGCCAGGTGGGTGATGCTGCCGGCGCCGGCGCTTGCGTACGATAGCTTGCCCGGCTCGGCCTTGGCCAGCGCGATGAACTCCTTCAGCTTGTTCGCCTTCACGCTGGGCGGGACCACCACCACGAACGGGCCTTGCGAGAGCTGGATGATCGGCGAGATGTCGCTGCCCGAGTCATACGGCAGTTTGTACAGGCTGGCGTTCACCGTGTAGCTGCCGGCGATCAGCAGCAGGGTGTAGCCGTCCGGCGGCGACTTGATTGCCAGTTCGGCGCCGAGGTTGCCGCCGGCGCCGGGCTTGTTGTCGACCAGCACGGGCTGGCCGAGCTTTTGCGTCAGGCGGTCGGCCACCTGGCGGGCGATGAAATCGGTACCGCCGCCCGGAGCGAAGGGGGCGATGATGCGGATCGGCTTGGTGGGGAATTGCTGGCTATGCGCCGGGGTGGCGGCGGCAAGGGCCAAGGCTGCCAGGAGGCCGCCCAGGATTGTCTTCATCAGTTGTTCCTCTCGAGGTTGGCGCGCGGAGATCAAGGATGCCGCGCCAGGTCGGTGATTTTTCGGGCATGCGCAACGCGCGTCCGAAGGGTTGCATTATCCGGGATTCGGCGCGGGCTTGCTGGCAGCGACGCTTAAGCGAATCACCGGGCTTGCTGGTGCCAGAAAGCCTGTGCGCGCCGGAATTTTTTGTGGGCTTGAGTGCCCGCATCGAGCCAGGCCTGATCCTGCTCAAGCAGCCTGCCCTGGACGCGGGCGGCGGTGGAGGGCGGCAGACGCAGGGATGCCAGCAAATCGGCCGCGACCGCGTGGTCGTTGAGCGTGCCCAGCGCGTCCTGCAGGGCCGCGAGCCGTTCCGCGTAGCGCGCCGCGGCCTTGGGCGCGTAGAGGGACGAGAAGAACTCTACCGCATAGCGCAATCGCTTGGCGTCAATGCGGACCTGATGGCGTGCATCGGGCGTCATGCCGTGCAGATCGCGCGGCTTGAAGCGCAGTCGCGCATGGGCCTTTTGCAGCTTGTGGGCGGCAAGGGTGGGCAGCCGTGGCGGCTTTTTTGCTGGTGCCGGCCCGCCCAGTTGCAACAACGCCAGAACGCGCGCCAGTTCGCTCAGCAGCGCGGCGAAACGGCGCGAGCGCAGGGCGCGATGCATGGAACGCGCCGCGGCATCGCGCCGCACCTTGGCTGCCGACGCGATGGTGTGCTCGGTCCGGCCCGGACGCGCTTCTGGTTGCGCGCGCAGCAGGCGCGGCAGGGTCTCGCCGACCAGCACGTCCCAGTCGCGAACCTCGCCCAGCTGCTTTGCCAGCCATTGCAGTTCGGGTTTGACGTCCCGTGCGAATGGCACCGGCAGGTAGGGGCCGAACAGGCGTAGCGCGGAACGCAGGCGGCGCAAGGCGACGCGCATCTGGTGCACGAATTCCGGATTCCTGTCCAGCAGCGCGCCCTGGGTATTGGCGGCCAGTTGCCGCACGCATTCATGCGCGATGGCGGCGAACGCCTGTGCCGGTTGCAGCTTTTGATCGAGCACGACCGGTCCGGCCTTGCGCGGTTCAAGTGCTGCGGCGCTGTGCTGGCGGGCGGCGTTGCCCGCGCGTGGTGGCGTGGCTTTGGTCATGGCGCGTGGCGGGCGCGATTGAAATTTGTAAACTGCGCTCCGCCTGAAAAGCAGCATAAGCCGGATCGGCGTTGATTGCCAGTGCCAATCTGTTATCTTTGCGCCCGAAAATCAGGAGACAAACATGACAAAGCCGCTTTCACGCCTTTCCGCCTGCTTGCCGCATGCCTTGCTTTGCGGCGTACTTCTGCTCGGCGCCGCCAGTGCGCAAGCGCAGGACGTTTGGCCGTCGCGCCCGGTGCGCGCCGTGGTGCCGTCTTCGCCCGGCGGTGGCACCGACACTTTCGCGCGCCTGCTGGCGCAGGGCCTGAGCGAAGAGCTGAAGCAGCAGTTCGTGATCGACAATCGCCCCGGCGCTTCCGGCAACATCGGTACCGATGCGGTGGCCAAGGCGCAGCCCGACGGCTACACCATGTTGATCTCCGCGACCGCGGCGGTCGCCATCAATCCGGGCCTGTACCGCAACCTGCCCTTCAACGTCGAACGCGATTTGGCGCCGGTGGCGCGCGGCGTGAACAGCCCGATGGTGTATTGCGCCCATCCCTCGCTGAACATGAAGACCCTGGGCGACCTGGTCGCGCTGGGCAAGCGCGAGCCGGGCACCCTTGCGTTCGCCTCCGCCGGCACCGGCAGCACCACCTACCTGGGCGTGAAAATGCTGGAGGAAGCGACCAGCGCGAAGTTCCTGCACGTGCCCTACAAGGGGGTCGGCCCGGCCTATCAGGACCTGCTGGGCGGGCAGGTGAAATTCATGTTCACCGATCTTGCCTCGGTGCTGCAATATGTCAAGGCAGGGCGCGTGACGGCGCTGGCCATCAACGAGCACTCGCCGCTGCTGCCTTCGACGCCGACCGTGGCGCAGGCGGGTATCGGCGGCGTGGAAATTTCCAATTCGTTCAGCGTGCTGATGCCCGCGGGCACGCCGCCCGCCGTGATCCAGCGTCTCTCCGGCGCGGTGGTGCGCGCGATGAAGACGACCGCGCTGGCGCAAAAGCTGGAAGCCCAGGCGCTCGTGCCGGTAAACGACACGCCGGAGCAATTTTCCGCCAGCTTGAGGAAGGAGCGCGAGTTGTGGGCGGCTTTCATCAAGCGCAACGGCATCGTGCAGGAGCAGTAAGAATTACCGTTTCCCGCGCTGCGGGATTCTCGTAGCGCGCCGTCGCCCGAGCCGGAACAATCGCGTCCGGGCGCGAATTATTGTGCAACTTTAGGGCTGCAAGCAAGGTCGAACCCCGCAACCAAGAGTTGAGAGGGGATGTCTTTGGAGCCGGTATCTTTTCTCCCGGCCTGGCCGATTGCCTTGCCCGATCTGGCGAAGTTCTGCGTCGCGCTGATCGTGGCCATGCTGGTGGGCGAATGGGCCGAACGCGTGGTCCGTCTGCCGCGCATCGCCGGCTATGTCATCACCGGCCTGGTGCTGAGCCAGTTCGCCGGGCTGATCAACGATCCTTCGCTGCGGCTGGTGTCGACCCTGGTCGATACCGCGATCGGCATGATCCTGTTCGAACTGGGCCAGCGCGTCTCCTTCGGCTGGATCAAGCGCAACCCCTGGCTGCTCGCCACCAGCCTGCTGGAAAGCGGGCTGGCATTCGGGGCGGTGTTCGTGGTGCTGATCCTGCTCGACATGCGCGCGCCGCTCGCGGCCATCCTCGCGGCGGTGAGCATGGCCACCTCGCCCGCCGTGGTGATGACGGTGGCACGCGACCTGCGCGCCCAAGGCCAGGTGACCGAGCGCCTGATGCTGCTCACCGCGCTGAACAACATCTACGCCGTGTTCACGGTGTCGATGCTGTTCGCCTGGCTGCATCTGGAATACCGGCACGACGCCTACACCATCTATCTGCATCCGGTCTACCTGCTGGCGGGCTCCATCGTGCTGGCCGGTGCCGCCGCGTACCTGTTGCTCGGCCTGCTCGAATATCTGGACAAGCGGCGCGGTACCCAGGTGCTGTGCGTGATCACCCTGGTGATCGTCGCCACCATGCTGGCCGAGGCGCTCAAGTTCTCGCCGGCGCTGACCGCGCTGGCCTTCGGCGCCTTCTCGCGCAGCATGGACCGCAAGCGCCATTTCGCCTCGCTCGATTTCGGCGATGCGGGCCTGATCATCATCGTCGCGTTTTTCGTGCTCACCGGCTCGATGCTGGACGTGCGTTTTTCGGTCACCGCGCTGCTCGCCGCGCTCGGCCTGGTGGCGGCGCGCGGCTTCGCCAAGCTGGTCGGGATCATTGTGCTCGGCCGCCCCAGCGGCATCCGCGTGCGCAAATCTTCGCTGGTGGCGATCGGCATGCTGCCGATGTCGGGCCTGGCGCTGTTGCTGGCGCGCGACGCGCTGGCGCTGTATCCGCACATCGGCCGCGACGCGGCGGGCATTCTGCCGGCGGCAGTGCTGATCCTTGAGATTGTCGGCCCATTGGCCGTGACCTATGTGCTCAGGACCTCGGGCGAGGCCGGAGAGGGGGGGCATCATGGACGACCTTGAATTCAAGTCTTCGACGCCGCTCACCATGGGCGTCGAGCTGGAACTGCAACTGATCGGCCCGCGCGACTGCGACCTGACGCGCGCTGCCTCCGACCTGCTGGTGCTGGTGGAGGAGATCAAGCACCCGGGCGAGATCAAGCCAGAAGTGACCGAGAGCATGATCGAGGTCGGCTCCACGGTGCATCAGCGCCACGGCCCGCTGAACGACGAATTGCAGGTGATCCGCGATGTGCTGGTCAGCGCGGCGGAGCGCCTGAATATCGAGATATCGGGTGGCGGGGCCCATCCCTTCCAGCGCTGGTACGAGCGGCAGATCTACGACCGGCCGCGCTTCAACCGCGTCGCCGACCTGTATGGCTACCTGGCCAAGCAGTTCACCGTGTTCGGCCAGCATATCCACGTCGGCTGCGCCAACGGCGACGATGCGATGTACCTGCTGCACGCCTTGTCGCGCTACATCCCGCACTTCATCGCGCTCTCCGCCTCCTCGCCGTACTACCAGGGCGTGGACACCGCGTTCGACTGCTCGCGACTGAATGCCGTGTTCGCCTTTCCCCTCAGTGGGCGCGCGCCCTTCAAGCTCACCTGGGGCGGCTTCATGGACCACTTTCACAAAATGCGCGCCTGCGGCATCGTCGAGAGCATGAAGGACTTTTACTGGGACATCCGTCCCAAGCCCGAATTCGGCACGGTGGAAATCCGCGTCTGCGACACGCCGCTCACCGTCAACCGCGCCGCCGCGCTGGCGGCCTACGCGCAAGTGCTGTGCCATCGCCTGCTGGCGGATCGGGAGCGCCATGACGCGGAGTTCGCGCGCCTTGGCGAAGACCTGTACCTGGTCTATCAATACAACCGCTTCCAGGCCTGCCGCTTCGGCTTCGACGGCAACCTGATCGACCCCTACACCCAGCACATGAGCACCCTGCGCGAAGACATCCTGGCGACCATCGCCGAGACCTACCAGTCGGCGGCGGCATTGCAGGCGACCCAGGCGATCAACGACCTGGTCTACCTGACCCGTATCGAAGGCAACGACGCGCGCTGGATGCGCGAGTGCTATGCCGACAGCAATTCGCTGGAAGACCTGGTGTGGCGCCAGGCGCAGCGTTTTCGTGCTCCAGCGGCGGTGGGAAAGAAAGCCGCCTGACGATGAAAAAGGCCGCCATGCAGGCGGCCTTTGCGTTTTTAGCGTAAATCTCAGCGTGAATTTCAGCCTGCAGGTTAGAGCGTTTCCGGCACCTCGGTGAGCAGGGGCTTGCCGGCGAAGTATGCGGCAAGGTTGTCCACCACCAATTGGCCCATCGCCATGCGCGTATGGAAGGTGCCGCTGCCCACGTGCGGCTGCAGCACCACATTGTCGAGCTTGAGCAGTTCCTCGGGGACCTTGGGCTCCTCGACGAACACGTCCAGCCCGGCGCCGCCCAGCCTGCCCTCGACCAGGGCCTTGACGAGTGCCGGTTCGTCGACGGTCGAGCCACGCGAGATGTTGATCAGGTAGCCCTTGGGGCCGAGCGCCTCGATCACCTGGCTGCTCACGATCTTGTCGGTGTCCTTGCCGCCGGGGGTGACCACCACCAGCACCTTGACGTTGCGCGCCAGTTCCAGCGCGGTGGGGTAGTAGTCGTACGCCACGCCGGCCTGCTTGTTGCGGCCGTGATAGGCGATCTGCATGCCGAAGCCCTCGGCGCGCCTGGCGATCGCCTTGCCGATGCGGCCCAGGCCGATGATGCCGAGCTTTTCGCCCCACACCTTATCGGTCAGCGGGGCGTTGCCCTTGAGCCATTTGCCCTCGCGCACGAACTTGTCGTAGGCGACGGTCCGGCGCACGGTGGAGAGGATCAGCGACCAGGTGGTGTCGGAGACGCAGTCGGTCAATACGTCCGGCGTGTTGGTGACGTGGGCGCCATGCGCCTTGGCGGCGGCGACATCGGTGGAGTCGTAGCCGACGCCGAAAGAGGAGATGATTTTCAGCTTGGGCAGGGCCTTGATCACTTCGGCCGTGATGCCGTGGCCACCGGAGGTGGCGACGGCTTCGCAGTTGCCGGCGAGTTGCTTGAGCAGTGCCGGCTTGTCGGCGGCCTCCCAATAGCGGTGCACGGCATAGGCGGCGTCAAGCTGCGCCATGGTCGGGCCGTAGATGGCCCCGATCAGGAGTACGTTGGGTTTGGACATGATGTGTACGAGAGAATCCAGCGGCGGAAAATGGGCGGCCGAGACCGGCTAGTGGTACGGAACGTGGACCGGGCCGGAACGCGCGTCCGGCCCTTCCCGCCATTATGCCTGTGGCGTCTGCACAGGGCTATCCGCCGTCTTGCCGCGGAACTTGCCCCACGCCCAGGTGAACACCGGCCAGAACAGGATGATGATGGTGCCGATCGCCAGCCACATGGCGATCGGCCGCGTGAAGAACACCCAGGGGTTGCCGTCGGACTTGATCATCGAGGTGACGAAATTCTCCTCCATCATCGTGCCCAGCACCACACCGAGAATCGCCGGGGCGACCGGAAAGCCGTTTTCCTCGAACAGGAAGGCCGCCACGCCGAAGAACAGGATCAGCACCACGCCCCACGCCGAATTGTTGATCGCGAACGAGCCGACGATGCAGAACAGCAGGATGATGGGCATCAGGATGTTGCGCGGCACCTTGAGGATCTTGGTGGCGATTTTCACCGTCAGCCAGCCGAGCGGCACCATGATGATGTTGGCGAGGATGAAGACGATGAAAATGGCGTAGATGTTCTGCGGGTTGTTGACGAAAATCGTCGGCCCGGGGTTCATGTTCTTGAGATAAAGAACGCCGATGGCGATCGCGGTGATCGAGTCGCCGGGAATGCCGAACACGATCGCGGGAATCCACGCGCCGGCCAGCGAGGAGTTGTTGGCCGCGCCCGATTCGACGATGCCCTCGACGTGGCCGGTGCCGAATTTTTCCGGTTCGTCGGAGAACTTCTTGCTCATGGCGTAGCTCATCCACGAAGCCATGTCGGCGCCCGAGCCGGGCTGGATGCCGATAATCGTCCCCAGCGCGCTGCCGCGCACCAGCGGCCACTTGTACTTGACCAGCAGGTCCCACATGCCGGAAAAGATATTGCCGATCTTCTCGGCGGCGATTTTCATCGGCGGGTCCATGTTGGTGACGTAGCGCAGCAGTTCCGAGACGGCGAACATGCCCACCATCATCGGGATCAGCTCGACCCCGCTCATCAACTCGTTCAGCCCGAAGGTGAAGCGCGGATGGCCGGCCGGGTTTTCCAGTCCGATGCAGGCGATCAGCAGGCCCAGCAGCAGCGAGATGCAGGCCTTCAGGACCGAGGAGTTGCCGATGAACACCGCGCCCGCCAGGCCCAGCACCACCAGCCAGAAATACTCGAAGGAGGAGAACTTGAGCGCGATCTCCGCCAGCGAGGGCGAGAAAGCGATCATCACCGCGGTGCCGAACAGGCCGCCGATGGCGGAGAACACCAGGCCCGCGCCGAGCGCCACTTCCGCCTGCCCCTTCAAGGTCATGGCATAGGCTTCGTCCGTATACGCGGCGGAAGCCGGCGTGCCGGGAATGCGCAAGAGCGCGCCGGGGATGTCGCCGGAGAAGATCGCCATCGCGGTAGCGGTAACAATCGCGGCCACGGCGGGAACCGGGGGCATGAAAAAGGTGATCGGTACCAGCAGGGCGGTGGCCATGGTGGCGGTCAGCCCGGGGATGCAGCCGACGAACAGGCCGAAAATCGCCGAGCAGAAAATCACCAGGAGAACGTAGGGATCGAATACCAGGCCCAGGGCCTGCATCAGGACGTGTGCGGTCATGGTCTTTTCCTGTCCATTACCAGGCGATGGGCATCAGCACGCCCCAGGGCAGGGGCACGCGCAGGCCCTTGTAGAAGATCGTGTGGATCACCAGGGTGGCGACCAGCGCGATCGGGATGAACAGTTGCGGGCGCGTATTCAGGGTCCACATCATCGCGCACAGCACCACGAAGCCGCAGATGATGAAGCCCAGGGTGCCCGAGAGGGAGACGTAGAACAGCAGGCAGGCGACGGTGACGAGAAAGCTGCGCAGGTGCTGCCAGGATTGCAGCCAGGCACCCAACTCGATCCATTTCTGCGCGCCGCGCTCCTTCAGTCCGCGGAAGATCAGGATCAGGGAGCAAAGCGCCAGCAAGGAGGCCAGCAGGCCGGGAAAGGCACCGGGCCCGATGTTCTGGCCGGGTATCTTGGGGAAGGCTTGGATCGCCACCAGGACGGCGATCGACAACGCGAGCAGTAGTGCTCCGCTGATGGCATCGTTGAATTTCATGTGTTGTCTCGGCTATTGTTTTGGTGGGGCGGTGGGCAAGGGCCTCTTCTAACGGAGGCTTTTCCTCATTGCTGCCTGGGTGCCCTGATCGCCCGGTGACGAGGCACTGCCTCGTCACCGGGCGATCGGGGGACGAATCGCTTTAGCGATTCGTCACTTCGCCAGGCCCAGGCTCTTCATCACGACGCCCATATCGGCGTCGCCCTTGGCCATGAAGTCGCCGAAGCCCTTGGCGTCGGCATAGATCAGGCCGAAGCCGCGCTGGGTCATGAAGTCCTTGTACTCTTTCGAGTCATAGATCTTCTTGATCGTGGCGGCCAGCTTGGTCTGCGCTTCGGCGGGGAAGCCCTTGGGGGTAGCGATGCCGCGCCAGGCGCCGATGGTCCAGTCGCTGCCGGTGGCCGTCTTCAGGGTCGGCACTTGCGGATACAGGCCGGCCGGTTCCCTGGCCATGATGGCGAGAGGCCGGGCCTTGCCGGCGTCGATCAGGGCGCGCGACTCGGGCAGGGAGCAGGTGACGAAGTCGATGCCGCCGGCGGCCAGGTCGGTCATCGCCGGGGCGGCGCCGTTCGAAGGCACCCAGCCGACCGCGGCGGGGTCAAGCTTCGCGTCCTTGAGCATGCCGGCCAGCGCCAGGTGCCAGATGCCGCCTTGGCCGGTGCCGGAGGCCTTCATCTTGCCGGGGTTGGCCTTGATCGCGCTGAGCAGGTCGCCGAGATTCTTGTAAGGCGAGTCCGCCTTCACCGTAACGCCGGAGGGGTCGATGTTGACCAGGGCGATCGGGTTGAACTGCTTGTAGTCCATCTGCGTGAGGCCGGCCCAGTGCATCATGGTCAGCTCGACCGTGATCATGCCGATGGTGTAGCCGTCGGGCGCGGCGGTGGAGATGGCGGTGTGGCCGACCACGCCGTTGCCACCGGTGCGGTTGACCACGTTGACCGGCTGGCCGAGTTCCTTCTCCAGCAGTGAGCCGATGATGCGCGCGGTACCGTCGGTGCCGCCGCCGGCGCCCCAGGGCACCACAAAAGTGATGGGCCGGTCCGGCCAGGCGGCATGGGCGCTGCCGAAGGCGACGCCCATGGCGAGGGCGGCAAGGGTCTTGACGAGGGTTCTGCGTTGCATTTTTGTCTCCTTTAATCGGCTGCCTCCGCGCATTTGCGTCGGGTGCGCCGGTTTTTCTCGGGGTGCTGCAAAGCAAGGCGGCGCTTCCTTTTGGGAAGCGCCGCCTGGTTTCCTACGGGTGCGCCTTGATGGTCTGGCGCTGCTGGCCGAGCTTTTCGATGCCCAGCTCCACCACGTCGCCTGCCTTCAAGAACTTCGGCGGCTTCATGCCGACGCCCACGCCCGGCGGGGTGCCGGTGGTGATGATGTCGCCAGGATTCAGGGTCATGAACTGGCTGCAGTAGGCGACGATGTTGTGGCAGGAGAAGATCATGGTCTTCGTGTTGCCCTTTTGCATCGTTTCGCCGTTGACGGTCAGCCACATGTCAAGGTTCTGCGGGTCGCCGACTTCATCGCCGGTGACCAGGTACGGGCCGATCGGGCCGAAGGTGTCGCAGCCCTTGCCACGGTCCCATTGGCTGCCGCGCTTGAGCTGGAAGTGGCGCTCGGACACGTCGTTGACCACGCAGTAGCCGGCGATGTACTTGCCCGCATCCTCTTCCTTGATCTCCTTGCACTTGCTGCCGATCACGATGGCGATTTCCACTTCCCAGTCCATCTCGGTGGAGCCGAGGGGAATGATGGTGTCGTCGTTCGGGCCGCAAATCGAGGTGGTCCACTTGTTGAACAGAATGGGCTCGGAAGGAATCGGCATGCCGGCTTCCTTGGCGTGGTCCACATAGTTCAGGCCGATGGCGATGAACTTGGAAATGCCGGTATACGGCACGCCCAGGCGAGGATTGTTCTTGACGATCGGCAGCGACTTCGGATCGATCTTCGCCAGCTTCTTCAGGCCGGCGGGCGAGATTTCGCCCCAGCCGATATCGGCCACCACCTTGGACAGGTCACGGATGTTTCCATCCGCATCCAGCAGACCCGGTTTTTCTTTCCCCGAAGGGCCGTAACGCAGCAGTTTCATGTGCTTCCTTTCTTGGTTCTAGGGAGGGTTTGTAGTTTCGTCTCGGTTCAGTCGTGGAAATCGACCGGCTTCGCCAGCGATTTCCACGCAAATCAGAACTCGAAAAAAGTAGGGGTGTACTTTTTTCGACTCAAATTGTCATTCCCCCGTCGCACGAATAGGCGTTGCCGGTGCAAAACGCCGATTCGTCGGACGCAAGATACACCACCAGCGGTGCGATTTCTTCCGCGGTGGCCAGGCGGCCCATCGGCTGGCGCGCGATGAAGTCGCGGCGTGCCTGCGCCGGGTCGTCGAAAGCGTTGATGCGGTCGGCCAGCGAAGGCGTGTCGACCGTGCCAGGGCAGACTGCGTTGCAGCGGATGCCCTGCTTGACGAAATCGGCCGCGATCGCCTTGGTCATGCCGATCACCGCGGCCTTTGATGCGCCGTAGACGAAGCGGAACGGCAGGCCGCGGATCGAGGAGGCGATCGAGGCGATGTTGATGATCGAGCCCAGGGTGCCGTTCTTGGCGTGAGCCTCCAGCATGCCGGGCAGGAAGGCGCGCGCCATTTTCCATTGCGCGCGCACGTTCAGGTTGAAGGCCAGGTCCCACTGCTCGTCGGTGCAATCGAGGGCGGTGCCGTGGTGCACGAAGCCGGTGCAGTTGAACAGCACCTGGATCGTCCCCACTTCCTTGGCGAGGGCGGTGATCGCGCCGTCGTTGAGCGCGTCGAGCTTGCGCGTGGTGACGTTCGCCACGCCGGCGTAGCTCTCGAGCAATTTTTCGTTGATGTCGGTCGCCCAGACCTTGGCGCCTTCGGCGGCGAAGGCGAGCGCGCAAGCCTTGCCGATGCCCTGGCCCGCGGCAGTGACGAATGCGGTTTTTCCAACCAGTCTTCCAGCCAATTGTGTCTCCTCGTTGTTCTTTTGAAGGGTCGCGAAAGTAACCATTAGGTTAACATGATGGCGGCGTGAAGTCTTTTTGCGCTGCGACGCAAACGCCCGCGCGCCGTGCGCCGCGTAGCGCTAGAATGAAATCATATTTCAAGAACTCCGGAGACTCTCATGGGTGAGGTAATCCCGCAATTCATCCGCGCCGCCACGCTGCGCCTGAACCCGAACGACGACGTGGTGATCGCCGCGCGCGAGATCGCCGCCGGTACGCTGATCGCGAATGAAGGCGTGACCACCGCCGAGCGCATCCCCTCGGGCCACAAGGTGGCGACCCGCGCCGTCGCCGTGGGCGAGCCGGTGCGCCGCTACAACCAGATCATCGGCTTCGCCACCCAGCCGATCGCGCCTGGGCAACATGTGCATACCCACAATATCGAGGTGCGCACTTTTGACCGGGATTACGCCTTCGGCTCCGACGTCAAGCCGCGCGTGTTGGTCGACAAGCCCGCCACCTTCTTGGGCATCAAGCGCGCCGACGGGCGCGTGGCCACCCGCAACTACATCGGCGTGATCTCCACCGTGAACTGCTCGGCAACCGTGTCCAAGCAGGTGGCGGATTATTTTTCGAGAAGCGGCGCGCTCGACGCGTATCCGAATGTCGACGGCGTGGTTGGACTCACGCACTCCAGCGGCTGCGGCATGGACTCCACCGGCGAGGGCATCGATGTCCTGCGTCGCACCATCGCCGGCTACGCGCGGCATCCCAATTTCGCTGGCGTGCTGCTGATTGGCCTGGGCTGCGAAGCGAACCAGATGGGCGCGCTGATGATGGCCGAGCACCTGGCCGAGGGCACGCAGTTGCACAGCATGAACATCCAGGACATCGGCGGCACGCGCAAGTGCATTGCCTGGGGCATCGAGAAGGTCAAGGAAATGCTGGAAGCGGCCAACCGGGTCAAGCGCGAGCCTTGCCCGGCCAGCCACATCACCATCGGCTTGCAATGCGGCGGCTCGGACGGCTACTCAGGCATCACCGCCAATCCCGCCCTGGGCGCGGCGGTGGACCTGCTGGTGGCGCACGGCGGCACCGCCATCCTCTCCGAGACGCCGGAAATCTACGGCGCCGAACACCTGCTGACCCGCCGCGCCGTATCGCGCGAGGTCGGCGAGAAAATCGTCACCCGCATCAAGTGGTGGGAAGACTACTGCGAGCGCAACAAGGGCGAGATGAACAACAACCCCTCGCCCGGCAACAAGGCGGGCGGGCTCACCACCATCCTGGAAAAGTCGCTGGGCGCGGTCGCCAAGGGCGGCACCACCAACCTCGTCGATGTGTACGAGTACGCCCAGCACGTCGACAAGAAGGGCTTCGTCTACATGGACACGCCCGGCTACGACCCGGTCTCGGCCACCGGGCAAGTGGCGGGCGGGGCCAACATCATCTGCTTTACCACCGGGCGCGGCTCGGCCTACGGCTGCATCCCTTCGCCCTCGATGAAACTGGCGACCAACACGCCGCTGTACCTGAAGCAGACCGACGATATGGACATCAACTGCGGCGAGATACTCGACGGCGGCGCCACGGTGCAGCAGCTCGGCCAGAAGATTTTCGAGCGCGTGCTGGAGATCGCCTCGGGCAGCAAGTCCAAGAGCGAGGAGTGGGGCTACGGCCACCTCGAATTCGCGCCATGGATCATCGGCGCAACCATGTAAAACAAGCACCCAAAAGTGCAAACCTACTTTTGGGTGGTTCTGATGAGACTGAAAATCTCCGGCAAAGCCGGCCGATTTTCAGTGAGTGAAAGCAACGAAGAAGCGCCCCTATCGCAGCGCAGGGGGCGCTGTTGTTTTTTCGTGGTCGTTAATTACGCGAATTGGGCCGGCTTTGCCGGACGATTCGCATCGAGATAGGCCTGGCCAAAAGCGGGTTTGTACTTTTGGCCGCTACTTCTGCCCGCCCCATGCCGAGTTCCAGTCCTGCACCGCTTCGCCGGGCATCGGTTTGGCGATGAAGTAACCCTGGGCCACGTCGCAATTGAGCGACTTGAGCAGCGCCCATTCCTCGTCCTTTTCGACGCCTTCGGCCACCGCGCGCAAGCCCAGCTTGTGCGCCAGTTGCAGGCTGGACTCCAGGATCACGCGCAGGTTGGGGCGGTTGGTCGCGCCGGTGACGAAAGACTGGTCGATCTTCAGCTCGGTGAAGGGGATGCGCGAGAGTTGCTGCATCGAGGAAAAGCCGGTGCCGTAATCGTCGATCGAGATGCCGAAGCCGCGCATGCGCAGGCGCGCCAGGTTTTCCAGTACGTAGACGAGGTTGGTGGCGACCAGGCTCTCGGTGACTTCGAGCGTGACCAGGCGCGGGCTCACGCCGATGCGCGAAGCCAGGCCGTTGATGATGTCGGCGACGTTGGCCTGGCCCAGGTAGGCGAGCGACAGGTTCAGCGCCACCGGGGTGACAAAGCCGCGATCGGCCCAGGTCTTGTGCTGGGTCATGCCGGTTTCGAGGATGCGCATGGTCAGCGCATCGATCAGGCCGTTGCGCTCGGCCACCTCGATAAAGGTGCCCGGCATCAGCAAACCCTTATCCTTGTGGCGCCAGCGCGCCAAGGCTTCCACACCGGCCAGCTTCAGGCTCTGGAATTCGACCTTGGGCTGGTAGTAGGCGACGAATTCGTTGTCGGCCAGGCCGCGGCGGATGTCTTCGGCGGTGACCGCCGGCGGCACCACCTTGCGCGGGGTGGCGCCCGGCTTGTAGCGCGACAGCAGGTTGTAGAGCTTTTGCGCGGTGACCGGCTTTTCGATGGTGCCCAGCACCGTTAGTCCATGGGCGCGTGCCATGCCTTCGACGGAGGCGATCAACTGCGACTCCAGGCCGGATTGCAGGATGACGGACGTGACCAACTGGTCTTCGGCGAGATGGCGGATGAATTGCACGCCGTCCATGCCCGGCATGTCCAGGTCGCACAGCACCACATCGATCGGCCAGGGAGCCGCGCGAATCTTGTCCAGCGCCTCGCGCCCGTCCGCCGCCTCGATCACCTGGCTTACGCCAAGCTGGGCGAGGAAGGACAGCGCGACCTGCCGCTGAAAATCGTGGTCTTCGACCACGATCAGGCCCAAATTGTGAAAATCCATCCCAGTACCCGCTCTCGCCCGCATTCTTGCGTCAGAATCACGGCCGCGCAAACGCACGGCCGCTACCCAGGTGAGCGTGTCCCCTCCCGCCGGCCCCCGCCGACGACACAACTGCCAGCCGAGGCTGGCACCTTCTCCACACGGTCGCAACCATTATAGGCTTGCCGGTGGGCGGAGCGTCAATCGACCATTCGGGTGAGTTGACAAGCGGCCTACACCCGGTTAGGCGAGTCGGTCCGCCGGGCCAGGAGGGCTGTCAGCCCGGCACCAGCACCACCTTGCCGTGGGTCTTGCGGGCGCCCAGGTCGAGCATGGCCTGCGGTGCCTCCGAGAGCTTGTAGGTGCGCGAGATCACCGGCTTGATCTTTCCCTGGGCGAGCAGCCCGAACAGGTCTTCGAAAATCGCGCGGGCGGTCTGTGGCTCGCGCTTGGCGGTCTCGCCCCAGAACACGCCGATGGCGGAGGCCGCCTTGAGCAGCAGGCGATTGGCGGGGAGATTGGGAATGGTGCCGCCGGCGAAGCCGACCACGATGAAGCGGCCGCGCCAGTTGAGCAGGCGCATCGAGTTCTCGGCAATCTTGCCGCCCACCATGTCGATGATGATGTCCGCGCCTTTTCCGCCCGTGGCTTCCTTGACCTGGTCGACCCAGGCGTCGGTGGCGTAGTCAAAAGCCTCGTCGGCGCCGTGCGCCTTGCAGACCGCCAGCTTTTCGGCGCCGCCGGCGGTGGCGAGAATCTTGCCCGCGCCCCATACCTTGGCGAGTTGGATCGCCGCCAGGCCGACCCCGCCCGCGCCGGCGTGCACCAGTACGGTCTCGCCGGGCTTCAGGCGCCCGGCATCCTTGAGGCAAGCGTGCGCGGTCGGGTAGACGATCGGCAGGCAGGCGCCTTCGGCGTAGCTCAGGTTGTCCGGGATCGGCGCGACCGCGGCTTCCTCGAGAATCGCATGGGTCGCGTAGCCGCCCACCTGCAGGTTGCCGCAGACGCGCATGCCAGGCTTGAGCCGCACGCCTTCGCCGACCGCCTCGATGGTCCCCGCCACTTCCACGCCGGGGGTGAAGGGGAGGGGCGGCTTGACCTGGTATTTGCCCTGGATGATCAAGGTGTCGAGGAAGTTCAGCGCGGCAGCCTCGACTTTCACGCGCACCTGTTTGGGGCCAGGCTCGGGAGTGGGGTGATCCTCGAAACTCATGCCCTGCGGTTCGCACCATTGCTTGACGACCCAAGCCTTCATTCTTGTCTCCTTTTTGGCGCGCTACTCGGATTTTCGCGACGCCGCTTTACAGTTGTTTTGGCCGTCTATATGCTACGGCAAACTTGTACAATGGGCCAAAGCTTATTGAGCTTATGGTCGGTGGATATCGAGGCAGCCGGGTGCTCGCAAAGAGCCGGGGGCGGTCCATGGCGGGAAGCCGGGGTGGTTCGTTGGGCGCGATTCCCAATCGCGCGGCGCCGGCTGGACGATTTCATAAAACAGATATCAGGAGACAAAATGCGCAACTTCAAGCTCGGCGCCCTGGCGGCCGCACTCACGTTCGGCCTGGCCGGCGCCGCTTCGGCCCAGACCGTCAAGATCGGCTACATCGACCCGCTGTCCGGCCCCTTCGCCAACGTCGGCGAATCCGGCCTGAAGCAATTCCAGATGGTGGTCGATGACATCAATGCCCGCAACCTGACCGGCGGCCCCAAGCTCGAAGTCGTGCCGATGGACAACAAGGGCACGCCGCAGGAAAGCCTGAACCAGCTCAAGGTGGCGATCGACCGCGGCATCCGCATCGTCACCCAGGGCAACGGCTCGGGCGCGGCGCTGGCGATTTCCGACGCGGTGGCGAAGAATAACGAACGCAACCCGTCGCAGTCGGTGGTGTATTTCAACTACGCGGCGGTCGACCCCGACCTTACCAACGGCAAGTGCAACTTCTGGCACTTCCGTTTCGACGCCAATACCGACATGAAAATGGAGGCGATCACCGAGTTTCTTAAAACCAAACCGCAGGTGAAAAACGTCTACCTGATCAACCAGAACTACGCCCACGGCCAGCAGGTTTCGC
>Ga0307511_10001540_pt1 | contig 24390 bp, 20 predicted proteins | sample 13_EM_MG_FD_200266 | JGI IMG/M metagenome (GOLD analysis project Ga0307511, IMG submission 200266) | Populus trichocarpa ectomycorrhiza microbial communities from riparian zone in the Pacific Northwest, United States - 13_EM | ecosystem: Host-associated > Plants > Roots > Unclassified | place... | reverse complement strand
AAGGCTTTTGAGCAAACTGGTATATCTCTACCTCCAGATGGCAGTCAAGATCACAAACTCCAAATTCGTGGGCTTCCGGACTTCAGAATTAAGGAATTGGATGCTACGGAAGAAGACACGAATTTGACATCGCTGCAACCGACATCGCTGTAGCCAGTGAGATGGCAACAGGATGCGGGTCTAGGTAGAATTAGTATTAGACGTAGGGTCTTATTTCTGAGTTCTTGCGGTAGGTCAGTCTTGTCTCCTCCTGGCTTAGCGTGCTTTGGCTATTCCGGATGCTAGTTTGAACTGGACAGGACTCTCAGGATTTATGCAGCCCGGTATAACAAGTTGCAAGTGTATGTGATGATGCATTGGGCCTTTGCTTGCTCCTATGATGTCCTGAATAGCTCAGCTGATTGTGCAATGCCCGTAATTGTTACCAACAATTGTTGCATATGGGTTGAGAGCCATGCCAAGACTACTGCATTGGAAATGCATATGCCAAGTATATGTCTGCATCTCTATGCATATGCACACCAAGCCCATTTCCCAAATAGGAAGGAGGAATAGAATTTTGTGCTGTATCTATGCCCAAAGCAATGCAAATCGCCCCCAGCAATCCCAGCAAGGAATATCTCTCGACGACAACGTACCTAGACTAAATTGGAATCTTACAGTACGGAGTATACCGGCCCCCACTTCGACAAGGGGTGGTAGCGTGACCGAAGCCTCCTATCCTACCGCTGGGGTCTTCATTCTCAGATTACCTACCGGGAAAGCAGGGCCCTTGTCAACAAAATGAAACACAGCTGCAAAATAAGTCAAAATCTGAGCTAGCAGCCAATCTGCGCACAAACGATAAAAGAGATTTTTGACAGGGGCTTTTCATAATCGTTGGCTGATGCCTAGCCGCTTAACCTCAAACGGCCTTAAACCCAGTCGGGGGGCTTGGGCGCATCGACTAGGTAGCTGTACAGATACCTATATAACTCTCGCAAGAACATCTGAAGCTTTTCCCTTCTCCACTCTCGTACCAATCTCTCTTGACACATTGATCCACGGCAGTCGTGAGCGCACCCACGATACCGGATGCAGCCAGGGGCGATCTTGGAATCGTCAACTACTCACGCACGAGATAACTCTCATGGAATCATGACATGCTGGGCAAGAGGCCAAGGTCGGCAAGATGGACCCACGGAACCTGTCACCGGGCACCCATTCCATACCGAGAACTACCTTGGCCTGCTAACTTCGGTAACGGTAGCGGCTTGGGCTCAGACAGTGGGGAAAATCTAGGGCTTGTGGCCGAAAAGTGGCCCTCGGCAAGCCAGCAGCACAACCCACAACCACACCTCCGAGTCCAAAAAGAGAAAGAAAACCAACACTGCCATCTGTTTGGGATGAACCTCACCGCCATAGCCAGCCGACGGTGGAACTCCATTGCCACGCACACTGAACTAGAGAACATTCGACCACCTGCCAGACATTATCTTGATGCTAGCGACACTCGCCCTGAAGGGCGGAGAAACACGAGCTACCCGGCGCATAGGCGATGGGGTTGCTTTGGGGATGAGAGAGGCCTACATGGCGAAGTTACCACTACTCATTAGTCCGAAGCGCCTGACTATCTGGAAGAAGTTCGAAAACTGCAACGCTAGTTCAGGGTAATGACCGTCTCCTACGGCTACGTCCATTCATTTGTGTTATAACACAATGGTTCCCAATTCATCCTTTGAACCCCCTATATCACGTGCCCTATATCGTTTCAGAGTGACCTGGCACCTTACCTCAGCTCCTATTTCCATTTATATCAGGGGATCGGGATACTTTATCTCGACTATCTTGACACCCGCCCTTGCGAGAGGTTGTTGGAACGAGGTAATGGGATGAACGCACAAGGGTATGGTCGGATTGAGCCGTGATGACTGCAGCAACATGAATTATGCATTGATAAGGCGATTGTGATTGTTTCTGTTATTTCTCGAGTTAGCGGTATTCTGGAAGATGGAGTATTTAAGGCGGAGGATTTCCTTACATCTCTTATATTATCATCAAGCAAGCGGTTTCTTCTATAGTATAACGAATACACTCTCTATTCTCGCGAATGAGACCAGCGCTGTAGAGCGATTTCTACAGACCTACTTAGGTCTCGTAAACGCAGTGTAACTATGACCAAAGAAGCTCAATATAGGATCTGATTTGCTTTACAAGTTAGGGCATGGTTTCTGGAGCCCAGGCCAAAAGCGACCATGAAAAGTCTGGCAGGGAGGGAGAGTTTACCGGTCGATTCAGGGGCTTTTTTTGAGCTGTGTTTGAATCCGAGAAAAATAATCATCTGAGCTGCCGATCGAATGGCTACCCCTATTGTGTTACCCTGAACTGTTTCCACAGTTATCTCACCAGGAAGCGAATAGGCATGGCCTCTACAAATACTATCGAGGATGAATTAAATTATACCTACGTATACCGTATGCAATCAGTTCTCTTACAAGGTGGCTATGGCTAAATGCAACCGCTGGTTTTGTATGCCACATGATCGGGGTTTGACTGGGGAAACTCGAATTGAGGGCATATCAATTAATTAGTATTGCGCGCGTTGAGATACATCCATTACATAACCTGTAAAGTGGTGGGTTCGAGCTTCAAACAAACAATAAGTACAGTGCACGCACGCAGCGACTGAATGGAGGAAAGGCCAATTTTCGAAAACAAAAAATAAAACAACGAAGATACACTGAATGAATTCCTCCAGCGGCTGCTCCAGACTGCCCTGTACCAAAAACTGCGCTCCTAGCAAAGTTGCATGACCGGCTCAAAAACATAAATTCGTGCAGGAGTGCATGTAAAATTACACTCATTATATATTCAGCCCTGGCTGGAACTCAAAGAGTATTCCCTGTGAAGAGGTCCAAAGCAGTTATCGTCTCTCTCTCGGGAAGGATATGTCCTAGTGGATCCAAACCAACTAGAAATATTCGTTGCGTTAGAGGTTGTCGCTTAAACCAGACTATGTTAGCTGGTGCTACGGAATATATCTCAAGACTTGACTACCGTAGTACATAGATGCTAATGCAAGATACGCAACTGACTCATCCTCTTGAGACTACTATTTCGCCTGCTTTCTGCGAGACAATACGGAACAAGCCTTGGAGACTTACTTACCAGTAAATAAATATGCGATAATTAAGTCGCTCTTGTTAATATTGAATAAAATGTACCGATTCTTGTGTCCAAAGGTACGATACTTCCGCCTTAAGCTTTCCATGTCGGCATTCGTTGTGCTGTATTAAAGGAGAACGAAGCTTTGAGGTCTTTTACCTTCGTTGTATATTGAATATCATATCGAACTCAGGGCCAGAAGCAATTGGTAGTCAAATAAACCTAGTAGTCAAACTTACCATACCATGCTCAGTCCAGCTTAGTACATATCGTGCGCCCAAATTAGCGGGGATTCCCGGTACCGGTTTTTAAGATAGCTATAGCCACCATGCCACTTGGCACAACCCGCGACATTCTGAAGATGACAAGTTGGCAAGGTGATGCTGTAGGTAGAGGGGGAAGGAAAGGAGAAAAGGTACTCATATGAAAACTTCAGGGTAACAGGCCCAGTATTGACAAGTACTCAAAGTAAGATGTTAGAAAAAAATGAGATTCTGTATTAACCGGGAATGGCATACCTAACCCCCCTCAAATCTCAAATGATATATATTCTCATATATATTAGGTAGGAAAATGCCATGTCCACCTACAATAAGCTTATCCCCTACAATACCTCCCAAGGTGAAGAAGCTAATCATCCTGAACCCCAGAAAGAAAACTCCACTAGACAACACCTTCCCTTCATAGAACCTCAGCTCTAGTAACCCTACAGCTCTACAGCCCCATCGCGTATAACACCTCCATTACCACTCTACCAACTTCATATTCACTAATTGCAGTCAAGGCCATACGACCATTTCGAAGAAAGAAACAATACCTGAAACACATGCGCGCAGCAACTGAATGGTAGAAAATCCTATTTTGGAAAACAAAAAACGGGGCAACGAAGATATCGATACCTGAAGGAAATTCCTCCGGCGGTAAGTGGCTGCCTCATACTGTCCTGCACCAAGAGCTACCCCACCCCCAACGCTCCACCTGCGGACCCACCCGCGGACCCTAACATGATTGTATAACCCCTCGATGCCCGGAACCCGACTCGAAGAAGTGATAAATTCATGCAGGAGTGCATGTAAACTTCCGCCCATTATATATTCAGCCCCGACTGGAACTCGAAGAGTATTCCCTATGAAGAGGTCCAGAGCAGTTGTCGTCTCTCTCTCGGGAACGGTGTGTCCTAGTGGATCCAAACCAACTAGCAATATCCGTTGCCTTAGCGGGTGCCGGGGTGCTTGCGCGAGTATACGATATCGACGTCGGTCTACTTATAGTTGGAGAGACTTGATGGCTTGACCGATCGCGACCGCTGTAATTCGAACAATGTATATTCGTACCGGGCTGATGCGATATCGATAACGTTGAAAATAGCAGTTCCGAGGCTAGCGTTGAAGGTGAAATAATAGGACATCCAGAATTATCACGGGAAACATCCTGCTCCCGAGAAGCTGGCCTGGAGCCCAAGACTAATCGGCTAATTGATGATCCCGCATGGGGGCCAGGTGGTACAAGACCGGAATCAGGTGGCTGTGGACTGTGCGGAAGCCCCCTCTCCCCTCTCCTCCCAGGGTATGGCGCCGAGACCACCCGCTCTATAGTATCATAATACCCTTGTAGTTCCTGAAGAAGTGCATTAAGCTTTGCTTTTCCTCTTGTGTTGAAGCTCCATTTCAACAGAAATCGGATGAAAGGTAGGCCCAGTTCCAAAGGGTTGAGATGGAGCATGTACTTCCTTTGAAGAATATACAGCTCTCGGAGGACTTGCTCGATATTTCGGAATGCGGAACGTAAATAGACATTTGGGACCCCGGTTTGGGCATGATATTGAGTAGCAGAGATTCTGAGTAATTCGTATCGAAGCTGTTGATGGTGGATCATTCGTTGATATCGGGCCCAGTCCTGACCCATTTTATGCGGGTTCGAGTCCGCCAACATGTAACGTGCGTGTCCACGTGGAAAACTCATTGCACTAAGCCCAGTCTATTGTTAGCTGGTGCTGGAACTTTACTAAGTACAGTCCCTTAGCGTCATCATGCGTGGTGCCCTAACCAATTCGGGTTAAATGTGATGCAACTTAAGATCGATACTCAACTACTTAGTAACTGAAGGCATATTCACCTGCTTTATGCGGCATGGGAGCTTACCAGTCATTACATGCGTAGGTGTCGCTCTTGTTAGTATTGGGTGACCAGACTATGAAATGTACCGACTCTTGTGTCCAAAGGTGCGATACTTCCGCCTTAAACTTGTAGAATGGTTGATGTCGACATTCGTTGTGCTGTATTAGAAGCTTTGGGGTCCTTTATTTTGTTGTGTATTGAATCGCACCTGGTATATGTTCGAGCTATGTTTGAAGGGGAGAGATGTAAGAGAGTATTTAAGCTATGAGAGGAAAGTGTGGTGAAAATACTGAAATGTTGTGCACGCAGCAGCAACTAACCCCCAGATATGCAAGCAGAGGCAAACATCCCCAAGCCAGAAACCCCTGCTCTGATTATGTGCGTGATGGAAGGATATTCGTCTTCGAGGCTGATCAATGAGCAGCGGAACCCTGCGAGCAGCGACTCTGGAACAGGGTTCGTGCTTCCCTCTGGTTTTCGAACCCCTGGGAGCAGCGACTCTGGGACATTATTCATGCTTCTGGTTTTCGAACCCCTGGGAGCAGCGACTCTGGGACAGGGTTCGTGCTTCCCTTTGGTTTACGAACCCAGGGTTCCGCTGCTCATTGATCAGCCTCGAAGACGAATATCCTTCCGTCACATAATCAGAGCAGGGGTTTCTGGCTGTGGGGATGTAGATCCGCTCCCTACCCACCGCTTTTAAAAGTTCGAACTGTTGATTCATACCGTCACGCCGACACCCAATCCCTCTTTTTGACACCTCCACCATGCCATCCGAAATTTCGTGTAGGAAATACTCTCACTCACGTGAATGCAAGGGCTGTACCGATAGATATCAATAATAGGCAGTTCCTGGATGACAATCCCAAAGTTGGCAATTGCTAGTTGAACGGAAGGGATATAAGTAGCGGGTTTCTCATGTTCATCTCGTTGTTAGATACAGATACACAGAGCACTAGGACCATAGCGAATAAGTCTATAGAGATATCTAGATAGCTCCGCCGAAATACACTCTTGTTTTTACTTCTCTCTACCACGATTCCTCTTACTCATAACCTCGTACTTACATTTCGCCCACATACTGTATGTATGTACGACTTATTCCATATATGTAGCTTTCCAGCGCTCGTTTAGCGTTCCGCATGCAGAGTAACAATCTATTTCTGCCTCGCAGTTGTGTAGGAGAACGATTGGTTGCTCTTTGGTCACGTGTTCGAGTTGAATGCGACTTGCCCGATGGCGATCACTACAGCAAGAGATTCCGAACTGTATCCACTAGGCGCTCCGCACTTTATGCCGGAGCACTAGGTGCTTCACGATCTAAGTTGCAATTGGATGCCTAAGGGGCCTATTCCAACTTCGCTTTGAAATGGCATACCTGGGATCTGCCGAAGTCCATGGCCAGGTATGGGATATGGCACTGCGCACTAGCTTTAACTCGCTACGCCTGACTGTACTGGATTTGCAAACAGTAATATAATGTTTGCTTTCTTTATTCGATACTAGTAGTTGCTCTTGTTCGTTGCATGTCTTGCTACGCATGCACGTCGCGTCCCTTGAACTCCATCCAAGCTTCAGTTCACTGTTCTAGACGCCAGTCCATGGCCAGGCATGCTGTCAACCCGAAACCAAAGTCAATTTTAGAACTTCTGTGTCTTGACTGTTCTAGACTACGTTATAAGGCCTGACTTTAGTGACCACTAAAAGCTGGCCTCAGTTTCGCTATAGCCGGGGCCAGTTCTGATATGAAGCTGGTTCAAGGTACGACTTTATGATGGAATTGCATAATATGGGGCATGCTGGAACCAAGTACTGTCGCCTCCCCACCAATACGGATACTTAATAGTATAAAGCCTTTTTTGTGTGTATGTTAGTGCGTTGACTCAAGCTGTGATAGGCTGAAAAATTATACCGCTACCCCTGTCTTCGTGGCATTGGCCTGATCATTGATTGGATGTGAGAAATGCCAGCACATTAAGCTTGCCTTCTATATACATGCGCGGGCCTTGCTAAATGACTTTTACAATCGGTATCATTGATGACAAGCCGTCGGTTTCACACATCAATTAATCATACCTTGCAATCCTCCATCAACAACCTCAACCCCTTGCTCACTTGCTCCCTCCCACACCCCTATTTTTCCAACCCCATCCCCCCCATCCCCCATACATACATATATATTACCAACTCCGCCGGTCTCAGTCATCTATTCCTCCTTTCGTCCACCCCCCCATGCCCAATATAGATCTACCAGCTTGATTTACTCGGCGGCTCTTACATAGTTACTACTTATATCCCCCTTCACCCACCATCGTTGGGTTTGAAGTCCGAAGGTCCCAAGGCACCCATCCCAGTGACTTATATCGTTTGACACACGCAGACCAACTGAAAGAAACTGTACAAGCGTCAGGCCATTCTACTCGTATCCTCTCTTCCATTCACCATAGAAGGGCAGTGGCTCTTCTGCCATTGAGAAATATGTCTTCCTCACTTAATCATCTTCACAAGAACCCCAGAAGCTATTCCATATGATAGCTTCCACCCCTCACAGCTAGCTCTTCGGAGCAATCACCAACACTACCAAATACAGCTCTTTGGAGACGATGACAGGCATTCACCAACATTCCAAAATGGATATCTCTTCTCCTCTAGCGTTTTCTGCACCAAACTAACCTGCCCTAGCTTCATAAAGACCTCATCTCAAGCGGACTTCTCCATTAGATAGCTTACCAGGGAGCAGAAACTAACAATACACGAATATGGCTTGGTGCCAGGGGTGATTGAATAATGTCGTCGGGACCCTGCGAAGTGGCTTGAGAGAAAAAAAACTCATGGCGAATGTTCCAACACAGTGGGCTAGCTTGAGCAAGGCCAATGTGCAAAATGTGTTAACTGGTCAATTCTCCGACTCCCCGTGCACCCGCTCTCACATCTAAGAGGAGGATATTCAATGTGAAAATAATTCGATACAGGCATGCCCACTGGAAGCATGTAAGATAGACACTACAGAGTACTTATAAACGACAGCCTGTCATCTTACTCCAGCCTGCGCATGCATTCACCAATGGATTGGGACACCCTTCTGCCTGTCACCAATGAAACTGGTACCGGCATCATGAACAGCTTTCGTTACAATATCGAGTTGAACACCATAGTTTGAGCCGCATCCTCGTTAGGTTCTGTTTTCCATTTCTGTCTGTATTTCCTTTCTGGTGGTACATATCTAAATACTATGCCTAAATTTAGAGTTCGGTCAATAAATTTGATAATTACACAACCCATGGCCAAATGTACATCGAACCAATTACAGGAATCCCGCCGGTGAATAAAGGTCCTGTAACATATAGGATGCTAGATTTTATCAAGACTATCTCCAGTGCTGGATGCACAATATATTCGGGTATTTAATATTAATTCAACGCATGTGCATATTGATGTTAGGCACTGGGATATTTCAGGGTAATAGGGATTAAAAGCTAGAGCTTTTCAAGAGGAACGTTTTCTACAGTTTTTACATCCCCCAAAAAGCCACAGCAGAAGCCGATTCGTTATAATTCTACAAATAATTCATGGGATTGCCATAACTTGTGCATTTGTACATCTTTCTAGCTGGTATCTGCTGGGGGGCTTGCAATTCATCACGATTAATATTGATATCTCTAGTTTTAAACAACTATTACCCTGAACTCGTTAGCCCACACTTAAAAACGTCGAAACAACCGTCGGTCATGGCAATTAGATACCGAGACTGCTCCATAATCCGGTGGAGAATACCAACGGCCAATGTACATGTCTTCCCACCAATAACTTAAGTATTGGCACCAATGACAGGGGCTGGGCTTTGCCAGATTCCACAATAGTCTGTAGTCACCCGTGGAAGGTATTTAAAAGTTTTGCGACTGGTGGATAAGACATCCAATTGCAAAGAAACAGCCTGGAACGCTAATGCCGTGCAAAAAGGAGCTCCTATAAAGGTTTCAGGGTTATAGGCACAGGGAGGGTATTTGTAGCTAATATAGACGGTATAATTTCATCTAGAATTTCTTTGCTCTACAGTATTAACCTAGGGTGCTAGATGGCATACTTAATCCTCCTCAAAACTTATATATGTATAATTACATATAACTAGGTAGGCAACAGGACTTTCTTTATACAATACTTCCTCAAGGTGGAGAAGCTAACCATCATCGCATCATACATTCCCCGAAAGGATGTGCATACGAGTACTGATTATATAAAAAAATAAAAAAGGCTAACCATCATAGCCATCTCCAGGAACCAAACTCCACTAGGTAGCATTGTCCCTCCATAGAACTAAGGCCTCCGCTCTAGCAACCCTATTATTGTACCCCTACACTCCTATCACATGCCTCCATTACCCAGTACCACTCTACTAAGTTAAATTTCTTCACATTCACGAATCCCAAGCAAACAAGGACATACGGCTATTCCGAGGACCCAATCTAAAAGGTGCGTACAACACCTGAATGGGAGAAAAGACTATTTTTGGAAACAAAAACAAAGCAATGAAGGTACTCTGAATGAAATTCTTCCAGCGGTTATTCCATACTGCCCTGTACCAAGCACTACCCGCGCTCCGACCCTAAGCAAGTTGCATGACCAGACCCTGACCCCAAAACAACATAAATTCATGTAGGAGTACATTTAAACCTCTATTCATTATATATTCAATCTCGACTGGAACTCGAAGAGTATTCCCTGTGAAGAGGTCCAGAGCAGTTATCGTCTCTCTCGCGGGAACGGTATGTCCTAGTGGATCCAAACCAACTAGAAATATTAGTTGCGTTAGAGGGTGTCGGGGCACTTGCGCGTGTACACGATATCGGTGTCGGTCTACTTATGGTTGGGGTAACTTGATGGCTTGACCGATCGCGACCACTGTAATTCGAACAATGTGTATTCACACCGGGTTGATGCGATATCGATGGCGTTGAAGATAGCAGCTCCGAGGCTAGAGCTAGAGGTGAAACAATAGGATATCCAAAATTATGACGGGAAACATCCTGCTCCCGAGAAGTTGGCCTGGAGCCTAAGACTAATCGACTAACTGATGATCCCGTGGGTGACTGGAGACCGGAATCACGTGGCTGTGGAAGCGCCCTCCCAGGGTCTGGCGCCGAGATCACCCACTCTATGGTATCATAATACCCTTGCAGTTCCTGAAGAAGTGCATTAAGCCTTGCTTTTCCTCCTGTGTTGAAGCTCCATTTCAACAGGAATCGGATGAATGGTAGGTCCAGTTCCGAGGGTTTGAGATGGAGTATGTACTTCCTTTGAAGAATATACAGCTCTCGGAGGACTTGCTCGATATTTCGGAATGCGGAACGTAAATGGACATTTGGGACCCCGGTTTGGGCATCATATTGAGTAGCGGAGTTTCTTAGTAATTCATACCGAAGCTGTTGATGGTGGATCATTCGTTGATACCTGGTCCAGTCCTGGCCCATTTTATGCGGGTTCGAGTCCGCCAAGATGTAATGTGCGTGTCCACGTGGAAAACTCATTGCACTAAGCCCAGTCTATTATTAGATGGTGCTGAAACTTTACTAGTCTGGTGGATTTTACTAATTACAGTGGGTACTGTACCTACCGGTAGGTAGCTTTTATGCGTGGTATACTAACCAATTCGGGTTAAACGCCTACGATCGGTACTCAACCAACCAGACTAGGTATCAACGACTTAGTAACTGTAGACCGTCCTCTGCATATTCACCTGCTTTATGCATGGTACTAACGAGGAGGCTTACTTACAGTACCAGTATTACATGTGCGATTACCGTTGATGTCGCTCTTGTTAATGACCAGACTGAATTGTACCGACTCTTGTGTCCAAAGGTGCGATACTTCCGCCTTAAGCTGTCCAAAGGTGCGATACTTCCGCCTTAAGCTGTCCAAAGGTGCGATACTTCCGCCTTAAGCTTGTAGAATGGTCGATGTCGACATTCGTTGTGCTGTATTAAAGGAGAACCAAGCTTTGGGGTCTTTTATTTTGCTGTGTATTGAAAATCACACCTGGTATATGTTCGAGTTGGGTTTGAAAGAGGGAGATAAAAGGGAGTTTTTAAACAGTGAGAAGGCAGTGTGGTGAAATACTGAAGTGTTGTGCACTGCCATGTCGCAGCAGTAACTAACCCTCAAGCAGAGGCAAACATCCAGCTCTGATTATGAAGATTATGATGCGAACCAATGACGATGGCGACAGGCAAGGTTATGTCGCTTCTGGGGACAGGGTTCTCGGTTTGGAGGGTCAAACTTACTAGGCCAATAGGCCTCAACAGCAGCAAGCACCGGGAAAGCGCGAGGCTGAGGAATAAATCTGACCGACAGTCTCGGCACCGGGCAAAAAGGGACTTACCTAGCACCCAGTGTACCACGGCTGAACCCTATTGGCCTACAATGCGTGGGGTAAAGCTATGGCGCACCAAGTTGCAGAATATGGAGCGCTACCCCAAGTGCCCCCTATTTCGGGTGAGACATACAGCAGTGTGAGTGATGCATAAAAAGGGGTGTGCCATAACTTTCCCCCACACACTGTATGTTGACCTCCAAACTGACAACCCTGTCTCCGGAAGCGACATGACCTCGCCAGTGGGCTGCTCATTGATCAGGCTCGAAGGTGATCTACTGACAGTATAGACCGCGCTGCATGTGCATATGTAGACAGATGAGGACTTCTACGCAACCAAGGGGATGGGGATTATGTTATAGATGATGGATCTGGGTGTACTAATCCAATGTCGTTAGGGGGAAACCTTTAAAGTACCACTTCCTGTGAAATACCACTCGCTTAGTGGAACATGTTTAACTACAACACTATCATACCTCTCTCTCTATAAGACGTGACCTTATGCAATTGCCCCTATATTATGCGCAGTATCTACCAGCTCGGCTTCTCTCTCACAGGCTGGCTTCTCTCTTACAGGCCGGCTTCTCTCTCACACGCTGGCTTCTTTCTTACAGGCTACTCTCCCACACGCGGGCCTCTCCCACACGCGGGCCTCTCCCACACGCGGGCCTCTCCCACACGCGGGCCTCTCTCCCACACGCTGGCTTCTCCCACACGCTGGCTTTCTCTCTTTGGCCGGCTTCTCCCCATCACTCCCTCTCTCAGGCTCTGCCAACATAACCTAGGTCTGTTCTACCACGCGCTCATAGCTCACTCTACTGAGATTGCCAGCAGCATACCCAGTGCCATTATTACCTATATTTCCAGCGCCATTCCCAGCGACATCATTACCTAGATTTCCAGCGCCATTCCTAGCGACATTATTACCTGCATTTCCAGCGCCAGTTCCAGCGCCATTCCCAGCGCCATTCCCAGCGACACTCTCAGCGACATTCTCAGCGACATTATTACCTACATTCCCAGCAGCATTTCCAGCTCCAGCTACCTCTTCTAGCTTCAGCTTGCTCCGTTCACTCGAGTTCGGTCTCGCAGCTCAGGTAGGCTCTCCGGGCTCAGATTGGTTCAGGTTAGTTCTCTTCACTCAGGTACGGACTCCCAGGCCAGGTAGCCTCTTCTGGCTCAGGTAGGCTCTCCGGGCTCAGATTGGTTCAGGTTGGTTCTCTTTACTCAGGTACGGCCCCGTAGCTCAGGTAGGCTCTCCTGGCTCAGGTTGGCTCTTGCCGCTCAGATCGGTTGAAGCTGAGCCTCTTCACTCAAGTACAGTCTTCTAGCTCAAGTAGGCTCGTCCGACTTCAATTGGCTCTCTAGCTTATATTTTCTCTTCTGTACTAGTTGGATTGGGTTCACTCAAGTTAGCTCATGTTCACGGACCTGTACTAATTTGGTTCCGATTAACCTAACTATTCCAATTTCCTTCGTTCTTTTTTTCGGTTTCTTATTTGTTGTGGCTTTTCTACCTTACTTGTCTCTCGTGCCTACATACCAATTACATCTACCTTATCCACCTCAATTACTAGCTACGTGCACTTTACATTGAATCGCTCTATTTATCTACCTTGTTACTTAGTCATGTCAATTACACCGGGACAGCGTTCTACAATATGAGAGAATCTTTAAGCTCAGTTAGAGGATTGGGTAATTCAGACGCAGTTTGCCTTTCAAATCCTACATAAAGATATACAGCGAGCACAATATGTATGTCAACATAGAGATAGTGGATGTGGGTGGCGATTATTTGCTTCATATAATCGGGATGCGGAGATTGAGATTAAGAGCTTGCAAGAACAACATACTTGTGCGGGTATCGGTAGTCACACTTCAGTGGCAAATCAACAGGTTTGACTACAGCGAGCTGTGCCAAAGCATTTGTTTGTCACAAAAGTCACGAAGGTGCAAGATATTGTGGATTGTATTTGGATGGAATATAGTTACGGCATTACCTATGAAGCAGCAAGAGTCCTAAAATAGAAGATCGACGTGAATATCAACTTGCACAGTTTCAGAAAATTCCCACCAATGTAGCAACACTACAGCAACATCCCGATATACACATCCACCTCCAATTTGAAGAGTCGCTTCCTAGCACAAAATCTGTACAAAACTTTTAGCAGATTTTTATTTGTCCAAATGAATCTGCACTATATGCGAAAATTTATGGCGGTTGATGGTACTTTTCTAAAGGCACGATTTATTCAAACTTTGTTGTTTGCAGTTGGTATTGATGAGAATGGAAAAAATCTACCATTTGCATGGGCAAATGTAGAGAGTGAGAATACCGAGTCATGGACCTGGTTCTTAGTAACTCATCCCAAATCGGCAATACCCCATTCAGTTGGCATGACTCTTATAAGTGATCAAGATAAAGGATTACTTGCTGCTGAGCAAGCTGTATATGGGGATCCCATATACAAACAAATATGTTGTTTTCATCTCAAAGGTAATTAGATTCAGTATCTTTTTTTTCATTTTCATTTTTTTTTTCAGTCTATACGCCTGATCAGCCTTAGGCTATGCGGCGACCTGGAGCCTTTGACAGAACGTAGTCGACTCCGTGTGTGCGCCTATTGCGCCTGTCTAACTACTATATATAAAGTTGGGCCAACTACCCCCCTGTGCATGCGCCAACTGTGCCAACGAGCAGTGGTCCTACTACCTATGTACTGCAACCGTATATGCACCAATCGGTGGTAAACATCAAGACTGCTTATCCCTGTGTGTGCAGATGTGGTATGGCGACTTGCACTAATCTATCTACCTAAAGAAAGTCAAGCTAGACTACAACCAGAATAGGAGACTTAGCAATATGTATCCCTGTATATGCCTCATCCCCGCACCTCCCCGAATTTCCTCGGGGATTTGAACGTAGGGATTTGAACGTACTACGGTACTTGTAGATTCAGTATCTAACATGTATATCAACCTGCTAATATTTTCTATTTAGGCAATGTGTGCAAGAACTACTCAAATTCAGTTGCGCCATACTTTTGGGCAATTGCAAAATTCCTATATAATTGAAGACTATAATCTTGGGATGGCAAGATTAGAAGTCTTTAATGCGGGGAGCAGCTGGTTATCTTAGGACTATTGATCCTAAACTTTGGGTTACAGCGTATTATACAGGGCCATATCATGGACACAAGACATCCAACGTGGCTGAAGCTATCAACAAGGTATTCAGAGACCAACGTGAGTTGCCAATTCTAGATCTTTTAGATACAATTTGGCTTTATATTATGAATCATTGATTCAGGCGATATACACAAGCTATTCAGCTCGGCAATCAAACCATCATGCCCTTATTCCTATCAGCAGCTTCAATCAAATCAACGTTGGACAATGGCCAATACAATCCAAATTTCCTCTCGCACTTCCGGCATCGTTACACAATCCAACCATAAATCATTTATTACAGATTTGTGGTTTCGCACTTGTACTTGTGGTTATTTTCAAGAAAATGGTATCCCATGTGGGCATGCATTTACTCTAATATATGCATTACAAGTACATCTCCCTGATCACCCTTACCTGTGAGCTTATGTTCCCTACTATTTTATAAAAATACTATGGCAACATACATATCAACAAAACCTCCGTCCAATCTCACTTATGCAAGTGAAGACTAGCAACCAAGATACCAGTAACCCCAACTCAGAGTTAGTTCTAGCGCCAAAGAGGGAGAGGGGGGCAATGGGACACCTTAAGGTCAAACGGATGGTAGCAGAAGAATCTCGGACACGAATATTGAAGGCACAAGCAGAATTTAATGGGTTGGAAGTAGCACCAGTGCAGGTACTTGTGGATTGTGTGGAAAGCATGGGCATAACCGAAGGAAATGTACCGAACAAAGGTTAATTTAGTTTGGACACAAAAGGATATGTTAAATCTTTCATTATGGGTACTATGTATATCTAGAAATAGCGAAATTTAATAAGGTAATTTGGCTAAGTAAAGCCGAGAGAGATAACTTGGGCTGAGAGACCGTACCTGAGTGAAGAGAGCCAATCTGAACCGATCTAAGCTGAAGAAGCCAACCTAAGCCAAAAGAGCAAACCTGAGCCAGAAGAGCCTACACCTGGGAGACCGTACCTGAGTGAAGAGAACCAATCTGAACCGATGTGAGCTGGGAGAGTCAACCTAAGCCACAAGAGCCAACCTGAGCTGCGAGACCGAACGGGGCAAGCTGAAGCTAGAAGAGCGAGCTGGAGCTGGAAATGCTGCTGGGGATGTAGGGAATAATGTCGCTGGGGATCCTACTGGGAGTGTAGCGCTGGGAATGGTGCTGGCAATGTAGGTAATAATGTCGCTGGGAATGCTGCTGGCAATGTCAGTAGAGTGAGCTATGAGCGCGTGGTAGAACAGACCTAGGTTATGCTGGGGAGCGAGGGAGTGATGGGGAGCGAGGGAGTGATGGGGAGCGAGGGAGTGATGGGGAGCGAGGGGGTGATGGGGAGAAGCCAGCGTGCGGGAGAGAAGCCTGTAAGAAAGAAGCCAGCATGTGTGAGAGAAGCCGGCCTGTAAGAGAGAAGCCAGCCTGGAATATATCCGGGTATTTAATATTAATTCAATGCATGTGCACAGTGATGTTAGGTGCTGGAGCATTCAGGGTAATAGGTAGATGTGAAGGGTATAACTCAAAGGGCCTTTTAGGAGGAATCCTTTCTACTGTTTGTACATCCCCCAAAAAGCCACAGCAGAAGCCTCGTTATAATTCTACAAATAATTCGTGGGATTGCCATAACTTGTGCATTTGTACGTCTTTCTAGCTGTATCTGCTGGGGGGCTTTGCAATTCATCACGATTAATATTGATATCTCTAGGTTTAGACAACTATTACCTTGAACTGTCAGCCACAACTTAAAAAACGTTGAAACAAAAATGGTTGTCGACCATGTGCAGATCTTGAGAAATAAGATACCGAGACTATTGTATAATCTGGTGAGGAATATAACGACCCTTGGACATGTCTTCCTACTAAAAACTAAAATATTAGCACCAGTGATAGGGCCCGGTCTTCGTCCGATTCCACAGTAGTCTGTAGTCACCCGTGGAAGGTATTGCGGCGGTGGATAAGACATCCAATTGCAAAGAAACAGCCTGGAACGCTAATGCCGTGCAAAAAGGAGCTCCTATAAAGGTTTCAGGGTTATAAGCACAGGGAGGGTATTTGTAGCTAATATAGACGGTATAATTTCATCTAGGATTTCTTTGCTCTACAGTATTAACCTAGGGTGCTAGATGGCATACTTAATCCTCCTCAAAACTTATATATGCATAATTACATATAACTAGGTAGGCAACAGGACTTTCTTTATACAATGCTTCCTCAAGGTGAAGAAGCTAACCATCATCGCATCTCCAGGAACCAAACTCCACTAGATAACATTGCCCCTTCATAAAACTAAGGCCTCCGCTCTAGCAACCCTATTATTGTGCCCTTACACTCCTATCACATGCCTATATTACCTAGTACTACTCTACTAAGTTAAATTCCTTTACATTCACGAATTCCAAGCAAGCAAGGACATACGGCTATTCTTGGAACCCAATCTAAAAAGTGCATACAACACCTGAATGAGAGAAAAGACTATTTTGGGAAACAAAAACAAAGCAATGAAGGTACTCTGAATGAAATTCTTCCAGCGGTTGTTCCATACTGCCCTGTACCAAGCACTACCCCACCCCCGGCGCTCCGACCCTAGGCAAGTTGCATGACCAGACCCTGACCCCAAAACAACATAAATTCATGCAGGAGTGCATTTAAACCTCCATTCATTATATATTCAATCTCGACTGGAACTCGAAGAGTATTCCCTGTGAAGAGGCCCGGAGCAGTTATCATCTCTTTCTCGGGAAGTGTATGTCCTGGTGGATCCAAACCAACTAGTACTGCAAATATTCGTTGCATTAGAGGGTGTAGGTGGACTCGCACGAGTGTATGATATTGATGTCGGTCTACCCCCGGTTGGGGTGGTTTGCCGGCCGCTGTAACTCGGGAAATGTGTATTTATAGTTGAAGATGGCGGTCGCGAGACTATTACCGAAGGTGAAACAGTCCTAGCCGAGGAATATCCATATGTATTGTCTCGATGGTTGTCAACTGCAATATTGGGGGAAGCATGGTACACGTGGTATTCCCTAGGAGAAATGGGTCTAGAACCTAGTCTGGTTCTAGAACCTGAGGCTAGTCTAGAGCTAGTCTGATTGGTTGGCACGTGCCTAGAACTCAGGTGAGTATCAGGTGACCGTGGGCGTTGATCAGGTGACTGTGGGTTGGTATCAGGTGACAGCGGGCTGGTACTAGGTACCGGTGCTCTGGGACTGATATGGGGTACCTCTAGCGAAGCACCCCTTCCCATACGATCCTGTGCTCGAGGCGGATGACAGCAAAGCGCAAGAGTACGCTCTATGGTGTCATTATACCCTTGCATTTCCTGGAGAAGTGCATTCAACTTTGCTTTTCCTCCAATACTGAAGCTCCATTTCAATAGAAATCGAATGAATGGTAGGTTCAGGTCTGAGGGGTTGAGGTGGAGCAGGTACTTCTTCTGGAGGATAAACAGCTCGAGGAGGATTTGCTCGATCGCTCGGAATGCAGATTGGGGATCCGTAACCACAGCCTGAACGTTATAACGAGCAGCAAAGTCTTTGAGTTGTTCATATCGAAGATGTTCCTGGTGGATCATTCGTTGACATCGGGCCCAGTCCTGTCCCATCTTATGCGGGCTCGTATTTGGCTCTCCCAAGATGTAACGCGGAAAATTCATAGTGTTACCGGTATGCTCGAAATAGCTAGCACCGCAATTAGTGCAATTTAATGAACTGCGCTAACCAAGTCAGTTCAAGATTGATGCAAGGTACCGTAGTCTGGTTGGCACGAGGTACCGCTAGTCTGGTTGGCACAAGCTCTCGTAGGGTACCGCTAGTTCTGGTTGGAGGTACCGCAAGTCAGTGCCAGTTACAGATGGTCTGAAAGTTCATTTCACAAATCTTGGCGTAGTAATGTTTACCTGATTTTCACAACTAGAAGTGGCTTGATTACACTGAAGTATTTATTATGTAGGCGTGTCGTACGGAGTACAACTTTATATACCGATAAGTTGCCGGTAGTACTAGCAAAAGCTGTTCTCGTGCTCAGAAGTGTAGTGCCTCCAGGCTATAGCCAGAGCCTGTGTAGCTTAGTGACATGCGACGTCTGTTGTGCTGGGGTATCAATTAATGGAGCTCGTGTTGAAACATCGATCTGGTCATGGGACCTTTAAATCTTGCTGTCCTCGTACCTGGCTGGTTTCTGTTTGCAGGTGACTGCTAGAGTTCACTTCCGTAACGTTTCGAGCTTGCCCTGCGGGGGAGAGAAATATATATAGGTAATATTAAGATCTAGCGTGAGGTGAAAGTGTACGACATGATTGGTCTGAATTTCAACGGGCGCATCCCATGGGCACCGAAAATCAAATCTCTGCCCCCAGTGGGCTTGATCCACGGTATGCGAGCGACCGAAATACACAAAAGCAAGTTCACTCACCTTCACCCGACCCCATGCAGGAATGACATAACGTGGGAACAAAGAAAAACATCTGACCAAACTCATATTGTCCATGAGCAGCACATGGGCACCCACACGATTTCCAATGCTTGGTTGACTTGAAAGTTTCCTGCCAGCTTGCAGAAAAAATTAGAGTAGTACCGCCACGGTATCCCCCACCCCTGCCTCCCCAAACCAAATTGCTTCTTACGCATTCCCCCACATCCATGCTTATCCACCCCCTCTGCGCTTTCCACATCCCATCTCAAGTTCTCACACATACGGTTCCCACTCGATGAACTGTTGTGGGGTGAGCACTGCAGATCTGGTAAGCACTCGCTAATGTGCATTAGGCATCCATAGCGAAAGAGTCCTCGACAACAGATGATCAGTCTTATTATATTCGCCCAGCTAGTCATCGTAGATACGTCGAGCCACACCCAGGTCTCATCATCGATTGTGTTTCTGTATTAAACGACTACTGGATATGTATATTTAACCTAAGGACTATTGTGAAGATCTCGGTTTTGGGAATGGGAGAGCACCCTTTGGATAGTCTGCCAGTCTTAGTGGCTTATAGCTATTGCCCAGACCTGCACATGACCGGCAACCTTTTCAACCACATAAATGTCATCAAAAGATGCCAAAAAATCAGAGTGGTCGAGAGAACTATAATAAGCACTTAGTATTCATTAGTCCTACGGTCTGCTGTGGATGGCTAAAAGCTCAAGGCCCAAGAGGCCATACACATCATAGGTGGGCTGTGCAAGTAACCCTGAACCTACAAGGTGATACAAATCAGAACTTATCGCCCGGACCCATAACACCTGCAGTCCTCCTTGCCAAGAGCATTGCGGCAGAGGAAGTGGCAATATCGAGGCTTCCAGGGATTGTACAGGGGGAATGACACAATCGGGTCTTCCAAAGAATCCGGATGTATGTAACTAATAAATGAATCCGGGTCTGTCAAATCCTACCATACAATCTACAACCTGTGGACATAGGTTTTGGTAAAACAGCGGAACCACAGCAAAAATGGCCAAAAGCGCCCTTCGTTGACACCTGCATACTTGCACTCATCTTGTGAATTCACGGTCAGCTTTTCCGATATAATTTGAGCTTGATACGAAGTCTCTAATTCCAGGTTCATAGGCCTGTCACAGCCCTCCAGCTGCAGCCCTGGTGATTTTTTGAAGCCCCCGGAATTTCACTATCCCCCATATAGTTTAGTGCTATTTCTGTGATTTTGGAAATGGCTTCAGTTCACTGTGCCTCTCCAGGACAGCTTACCTAGCTGCAAAAATCAAAGAGACGATCTAGTTTTCTCTTAAATCTATAATTTTTTTTTATATGATTACCTGCCAAACTCGGTTTTTAACATTTCTTGCATGACGGCCGGTGGAGCAGGTGCTTCTTCTGGAGGATAAACAGCTCGAGGGGGACTTGCTCGATCGCTCGGAATGCAGATTGGGCATCCGTAACCACAGCCTGAACGCTATAACGAGCAGCGAATCTTAGCGTTGTTCATATCGAGGTTGTTCCTGGCGGATTATTCGTTGACATCGAGCCCAGCCCAGGCCTATTTATACGGGATCGGGTCTGCAAAGATGTAACGTGGGGGCTTCGAGTATTAAGCTAGAAAACGTAGTTGGTTTGACAAGTGTGAAATTACTATCCAATGATGTATTTCAATTTTTTTTCTTTGGACAGACTCGGAGATATGTCAGTGGCCCATCGGCCGAGATCTAGAGTATGTGTAGAGGTATCTGCAACCTTCATAGCATTGTTGTGGGACAATCATCCTGTTTGTTTATGTTATCCCGGCCAATAGCAAAGATATACTAAAAATCGGTACAGGCCAATCCAAAACGGGCCAACGAATAAGATAGGGCAAAGCAAAACTGCATCACTGATAAAGTACCTAGTAGCTATAGTTTCATGCACGCGAAACTTCCCTGGCAACAGCACATACATGAAGGGGCACAAAAAACTAGGTACGCCAGGCATGTGTCCAGCACTGCAGCGCTTGGCCAGAGTGGTGGTATGGAGATTATTTCAAGCTGCACGCTCCAACATGTATACTATCGTGCCCTAGCACCCCCCAGGTGACATCCCCGCACTCCACAGTTCTGAAGGGGAAAAGAAACTCATTACTATCACCACTGTTGGCTGGGCAACTAGCACCAAAAACAATTAACAGGCTTACTCACTTAAAGGTCTCGCAAACACATACCCGTTCCGTTGATTCTGACGGGGTTCCTCCCGAGAACCATGGGGTACATAGATTAGCGGGGACCCGGTCGCCTTGAATATTTCGTATCGTACTAGTCGCTGTGTCACGGTCGTATACTCACTGGCTACATAAGAGACTGCTTAGCTGCATGTGCTGGTAAGTTACAATGCATATATGTAGAGTCTGTATGATAGTTCTGTGCCATTAGCCTCACCAAAACTATCACCATGAATTAAATTCACCCGAACCCCCAAAATTTAGTTTCTATCAAGTACTCAAAGCTCATGCTCTTTAACTGCTCTGTAAATGGAGGGTGGTCCTGGTGGAAAACCCGAGGTTTGAAGGGTGGTTGCCAAGTATATTTCCCATACAAATTTGTATGGCAACACCATGTATGTATCCACGCCCCCCTCCGATAAAATACTAGCTCAAGAGCTATCTTGCCTAGCCCGGTTTGTAGCCTTTCATAGTCTGTCTTACTGGGTACTGCCAAAGGGCGAAGACTAATGTCCTAGAATTACCTATACAAGCTTACGGATAGCAGGCTCGGAGCCACGAACTTGAGAACCACTAACTTAAAAACCATCACATCCAAATTTTGAGGAAGGCTGCCAGCCCTGTGCACTAGCTGAGCGCAAGGCAGATTTGCCATTCTTTTCTGATCCTTTGGATTCTGCATGACTACCGGTAATGAACTACTATCTCTTTCGGCCAATCAGATTTTCTGGTACAGTATATACATGTAGCCACCAGTGAAAACATTTAATCATAGTCCAGACATCCAAAAGGAGCCGTGGAGGGTCATTCCAAAAGGTGCTCCCATACCGGGAAATAAGAGCCCTTGTTCGTTTTTGAGACATAGCTACAGTATACAACGTTGCAACCCGACAACATCTGAGCAAGACAATAGCCGGGAACACGATAGGTACATAGTGGGGGAAAGAGGGAAAAAGTAGTTATAGACTTATATGCAATGCTCCAGATGCTAAGAAAATACGTTGGATTCTGATGAAGAGGTTGACTATATGGCCGAGGGGCCGAGGACATTGCAGAAGGAGCTCAAAACCCGACAAGGGCTCATATTTCCCAGTTTTCCGACCTTTATGAAGTTCAGGGTAATAGGCTTCAGGGTATTCAAAGCTAGGTTTTGTGTACCTTTTCGGGAGGAGCGCTCTCTACTGTTGATACATCTTTTTACAGGTGCTGCCAGCCAACACTATAGTACAAAAGCGAGGAGTAACGGAGAATGCCTACTATATGCTTCGAATAAACCTACCGAGTACCAAGCTGAGGGGACGCATATTTCTTTTTCTTTTTTCAATTCATTACTCGTATACACATCCTTAGGGACGTATGACGAGCCACCCGGAAACCCGAGTGGATTCAAGGGTTGGCAAGTTAATCTGAGTACGGAGTATATAAAAAATAAAAAATAAAAAAGATTGACAGGCGGAAAAACTCGCATTTTTGCTGCTATGGCAATCAGTGATTGAATTACATGATTATCCTGAGAATATTCCTAATTTTGACTACTAGGTCAGTGTCATACTCACAGTGGAGGCAGCACCCTCCACAGGATAACTGATTTCAATTGTGTAGACAAACAAAATATCTGTCCTTGAAATGCTGCCGATCACAGGGGCTACCTGATACATAATGGGAGCCAGCGTCGCGGAGGGGACGTACTAGTACAGGTACAGGGTTTAGCTTGTGGAAAGCCATGGTGCTGGTCACGAGCCTAGCATCAATCGATCTAAATGCCAAACGTGGTGACATATGGTCGTACGGCCTATCTGTAGTATATCCTCCCAATAAGTCTACTTGAGTTCGAACAATAGAGTGCTCATCAAGCGCAAGAGCACATCTATCTGTACCCCAATCTATTCTATGAACCCTAACACCGCTAACGTTTTAGAGTGACTCAAGACCTAATCTCAGCTCCTACTTCCATTTATATTTATCTTATAATAATATCACCTTACTCAATGTCGGATTGTACTAAACACTATTACATATATGTCCTCAGTTTTCTCTCTCCTTGAGTAGACGTAAAGTCGAGATAAGTAGCGAAAGAGAAAGTTGTCACACTGCTATACATAGCCCATTTAAAGGTATTAACATACACGCCACTGAGGAAGAAGAGAAGCACAAGTCACCCAAAGGTGAATACGAGAGGTGAAAGCTTAAGGGCGGGAGAGGAAGTGGTAGAGGAGTTGACGGTATAGCTATAGGGCCGGGCCAAAGAATATAGACTGATATAGCTCTGAGAATATTAATCTCTGAGAATATTAATGTGGTGAGGGGGGTAGAAGGTTAGCTGGTAGGAGCGGTAGCCAGACTCATAGCCTGACATGTACAAGCCCAATATAAAGTCTAATTAAATATTCAACCATCAGAGGGTAATGATTTCTAAAAGCTCGTACCGGTGCCACTATGTTAACCCTTTTGTCGGGAGGAAACACCCCTTGCCTTTGATATATCAAGATCAATGGTAGCCACTAATTGTACAGCTATAGGTTAAGACTACATATGCATAACGATTTCGATAGTTGGACAGCATTGACTTTTAGTTTAGGGGCATTCTTTTTGCTATGTTAGGGTCCGAAGGAAGTTATTCACTGCTGGGACACTATGCCATTCATGAATAGCTGTTCTGACCCATACGTCAATACGGCCCATTCATCAATGGGCCCAGCCCACCCATCAACCTGACGGCCACAATAATATTTTAATATAATATACGGAACTATTGAGAAATACGGAATTATGGAGCACTACGGATAAATAGAAAAATCGGCTCCTGATTTGAATAATACATTGAATACTCGAGTGCTACGGAAGAGGGCTTGATCTAGTATATTTTATTTATATATCTCTGGAGGACTTGATTTTCTCGTATTTTCATTTATTTCTACATTATATTTTTCTACATCTGGAGGCCTAGATT
>Ga0307511_10001539_pt1 | contig 24394 bp, 16 predicted proteins | sample 13_EM_MG_FD_200266 | JGI IMG/M metagenome (GOLD analysis project Ga0307511, IMG submission 200266) | Populus trichocarpa ectomycorrhiza microbial communities from riparian zone in the Pacific Northwest, United States - 13_EM | ecosystem: Host-associated > Plants > Roots > Unclassified | place... | reverse complement strand
AAATACCCATTTTTTAAAAAAAAAAACTCATAGGTCTCTTATAAAACAGTCAGTCACGTGGGCTAGAGCCTTCATTTATTTATTTATTTATTTTTGCTTTTTATATGAGGCGAATCTTTTTTAAAAAAAGAAAATTGTGACAGATAACATAGTACAAAACATTAGGCTCTCTCCAACTCACGACCTCCACTAAAAAAAAGAAAATTGTGACAAATATCTTAACTCGTCGTCACAATCTCTATATTTTCAGGAGTTGACCACTGAGCTACAACACACGCAACTAATAATAGAACAATTAAATAAATATTTCAACTTAGTTTACCATTTATATAAACAGTGAAACTAACCCGAATTGATTTAATTGTTTTGATCATATTTTTTTAATATTTTATGCTAGTTTATGAGATGGTGAAACCTCTACGAGAATATAAACTATCTTCAAAAAGCTAAAATGGATTGTCTTTTCTTGAAAATATTGCCCCGTGAGCTAGTGTACCTGTTAAACGGATCCCCATAAAAGTTAGGGACCCTCCAATTCCAATGATAAAGTCAACAAAATAATGAAGGGAATGAACCTATAGAAATATGGTGTAATGTGTGTTTGCAGAGCTTAGAAGCTTAAGATGGTATAAAGGTTGAGGAAGAAGAACAAGAAGAAAGAGAGTCATTAAACCTAAGGCTAATGTTGTTTATACAGTCATGAGCATTGAGAAGGGACATGTATTTAGGGAAATAAGTCAATTCCCATGCCACCCGTGGTTTTAGATCATTATTAGGAGATAAGTGGTTGATGGATTATTGTTGACAGTAGAAACTGATAACATAGGCATTGTTTACTTGCTAAGAGCAATCTTTAACATAAATTAGGGGATAACATATGTACTATCTATCGTCGTTGTGGGTGTGAGGTAGGTCGGGTTGACCTAGGAGGCCTGGCTAGGTCATATCCTAACCGTGTTCCTCTTAACAGTCAAGAACAGTGAAGGTTTTCTTACTCTGCACAGGGTTAACACGTCATACCCAGGTGAGGATTTCTCCTTGCATGTCTAGCTATCAAGGCCATGCGCGCATGAGGAGGAAGATGAGACATGTACCACGGCTACATCACTAGTCACTCTGTATTAGAATGTTATAATCTATCCATTTGTTTTTCTATCTAATTAAAAAATCTCATGGAAATATTTAAAGATGATTCTAGATGAGACCATCTCGTTAATTTTTATTCTTATTTTTGTTCAACTGGAAATGCATGCCTAGATCATACATGGTCTGGAAGTATTATTTGTATACTGATATAGCGATTGCATGTATGCCTGATGTTCTGTAAATCACTAAAATGGTTGCACTTACCCATCCACTAAAATGGTCTAAATCCATATAATTTCGCACCACCTTCAGCCACTTCACTTCTGTGAGAGGACGGGCCAGTTTCAGGCAACCAAAAGATTTCCATAACAATGAATGGTTGAGTCTTATTATCTATCAACAACTTTGATTATTGCATGATATATTCCTTTCCGCTTGGCAATCGAGTGAAATCTCAGTGTGTAGAAGAAGTATATGGAAACAATTGCTTATTATAATTAAGATTTCTCTTAGAAAATGATGCCTTAAGATACATGTATGAAAATATTTTATTGATATAGTTCCTGTTAATTTATACTTTGATTGGAATGCTTTACAAGGACCACACTTGAATTGAAGTTGGGTTTTTTTTTTTTTTTTGAATATATATACAGGTGATATTCATCACCAAAACGTTTTCTATAATAAAATCCATCTCATGATATGTATTAATGTAATAAATCCTCCAGAAATTTTTGTTTTTAAAATTTATGACATGGTTACAGTAACGCCATTGATGCAAGTCGTGTTAAGCTACCAACCAACAATCTTTTTTGATCCTTTCCTTTTTGTCCAGGCACAGGAAATTAGGTCTGCAAAGTTAAATATATATTTGATAATAGGGTGGCCAACTATTACAATGAAAAATTCATATATACCACTTATTGAACGCCAATGGAACCTAAGCACTATTTTTTTTCTGGTGGCTTCGACGCCACTACTACACCATACGAGCAACATGCACTGAGAATGTCCCATTCCTTCCTCCCCCACTACTGATATGGTTGAACATCTACGGGCAAATTATTACTTCCATCGCTAACTATTTCCATAATAATTTTAATAGTCTCGGTCACCAGAGAACCTTCAATTAATTTACAATGCAGCTCACTTGACAATTTAGCCAGGTTTGGATTTCGGCTGCGGAGAAGTTTATTGAAAAACTTCAAATGTGTCAAAACATATCAAATCTTTGATGGATTAGACTTATTTATGGGAGAATTTTAAACTTCGTCCTTGATCTAGATGCACCCCTATGATGGTGCGAAAGAACGCGCGTTGGTGCCCTTAATGATTGTTCAGAATATGGTTGTGACTATGAATAGCAGTGTAATTCATATTCAAGGAAAGTCTGTGCAGTATGATTTTTGATTTTGTAGTATCAGTGGTGTCTGCCTTCAATGACAACTCTCTCATGAAAGAATTAAGGAACCATTTTGTGGAAGTTAAAGCCAGTATTACTAAACCATGGTGTCTTGTAGGAAATTTTAACGAAACTATCTTTCCTTCTTATCGCAGAGGTGGAACTACTGAAAGCTTTCAGGGATTGTATAAATGCTTGTGATTTTCTTGAATTACCTTTAATGGTAAATGATTCACATGGTTTAGGGGCAACTCAGCTAGTCGTATTGATAGAGCTTTTGTATCTCCTAAATGGCTGAACAAACTCCTTTCCTTCTCTTTATGTGGTCTTGCCATATATGTTTTTCACCATAGGCCCGCTCATTTGATGTTGGATAAAACAAATGGGAGACCTAAGCCTTTCAGATTCATAAATTGTTGGCCGATGAGATCTGACTTTAAGAGAGTGATCCAAGATTTCCAGGGGTCAACTATGGAATGTGTTAGTGCTGGTGGAAAAGTTATCAAAGCTATCACTACAATATTTTAATTTATAGTTTTACCGACTTAATTTTTCTATTGGCATGAGATTACCATTCTCTCAATAAAAGTTTTACCGACTAATTCACCAACACAATACATTTGTCGGTGTACCATTCGTCGGAAATTCCATCATCTATCGCTAATTTTGTCGGTAGAAAAATTATAAACCAATGGTTTTGCAGACGAAAAATGAGCGTAAAAAAACTTTTCCCGCTGGAAATTCACCGACGGAATAATTATGTCAGTATGTTTCCATCGGTGATAGTGGCATATGCAGTAATGTTTTTCCCGACTCTTTGGAATATACCGATGGATTGATTATGTATGTATTTTTGTCGGTGATTGTGGCATATGCAGTAAATTTTTTCCAACTCTCTGTAAAATACTAACAGATTTATTCTATCTGTAATTCCATCCGTGATAATTAAAAAATATTTTAAAAAATAAAATTGTACAGAATAATTAATATAAAATTGTATGACAAGATATATGCAACAAACCAGTTGATTTTATTTTATTTATACCAGAAATTTCAGATTATTCAATTTCATCTCATTTTCAACATCATAATATAATGTTTCTAATCATAAAATAGAGAAAAAAAATCCTATAGATAAGTTATAATCTATACAAATTCAACGACTTCTTCTAATTTACCATAATAGTCATCTTCAAACTCATTACAAGTCGATCCCTTAACACAAACACCACTGTTATATGTCTTTCTTCCATGCTCGTATTCTTCAGTATGAAATACATATCCATTGATAAAATACTTATTGTAGCACTTCACTTTTCTTTCAGGACCCAGACTTAGTAAAGACAATGAAACACTAGCATTCTTTCTCATTTGATAAATCTTGTACATCAAGTACAACAATGAACAGTAAACAAGAATTCTGTAACAAAATTAAGCACCATGATAGATAATGAGTTTGTGATAGTACTTACATGTGTTTTGAACCATGTGGCAAATTGTTCATCTTATAATCAAAAGATTTGGGATTCGGTCTGCTGTGAGTTATTAGAGAGTAAATATTGTCGATATTGCCTACAATATTTTCAAAATTATATGAGTTTGTGATGTTACAATAAATAAATAGTCCATTTATAACAAAGTTTAAGTAGTATATATACTTACTGAATAAAAAGTCTCAGTTCATCATAGTTAAATAGCACATAATTTTGTGCTTGTTTGAACTCTATTTTAGACAAATATCTTCCCCTTACAACATTTTTAGGTGTGGGTCGTCCAGGATTGAAGAATGTTGACAAGTTCTCACTCAAAGGCATTTCACCTCCATCATCATACCATGGAACGCAGTTGATTCTCGTTGTCAAATGAGGCTCGAAATATTATGAGATAAATGTTGAGATCTTCTTAACAATATAGGCCTCACATATCAAAGTCTCAACATGCGTTTTATTCTTAATCTTTTTTTTAGATTGAAAAAGTACATGCATGGAATTAAACAAATAATTAATTAAGAAAAACAATGAAAATACATTAATAATTACAGCATCTGTAATATCTAACCTCTCGAATGGATACATCCATCTATAATGGATTGGGCCTTCAACTTTTGCCTCATACAGTAAATGTATGGGTAAATACTCCATCGAGTCAAAAAACGATGGAGGGAATATCACCTCAAGTTTGCATATTGTCTTGATGATATTCGTTTCAAGCCTCTCAATGTGATGTGTCTGCACCTTGCTGGAGCATATATCTATAAAGAAATAAATAATCTCCATAAGTGCATCTCATATCCCCTTTGGCAACAAATCACGATAAGCTAATGGAATAAGTGTTTGCATAAACACGTGGTAGTCATGGCTCTTCATTCCATACAATATGCATTTTTTCATATTAACCAACCTTGATATGTTCGAGGCATGTCCATTGGGAAAACACAGACTTTTAAGCCATTAGTAGACTAGTAGTTGTGTATTTTTTCTACAGCGAAGCTTGCTCTAGGCTTTGCGACTTGTGACCCATCAAAAACCAACTCCATATTTTTACGGTTACAAAACAACGTTATATCCATTCTAACCTTCATGTTGTCCTCTGTCTTCCCCTTCACGTCCATGACCGTGTTGAAAATATTCTCAAACACGTTCTTTTCTATGTGCATTACGTCAAGGTTATGACGAAGGAATTTGGTCTTCCAATAAGGAAGCTCTTATAAAATACTTCGTTCTACCCAGTTGTGGGTCAAACCAAAACCAGGAAACTTCTGCTTATCGGATTGAAAACCAAACACAATATCACCATACTCTGACACCATGTCATGTAATTTTTCACCAGAAATATGTGGGGGTGCAACATCCTTTTCAACTCTACCAACAAAGAAATCTTTTTTGTTCTTTATGTACATGTGATTCATTGGTAAAAAAACGATGGTAACAATCAAAAAAAGACATTTTACCTCTGTTTGTTCACGTGAATGCCTTATTGTTTTCCATGCAGCCTATTTTATAAGCTGGAAAATCATTGATAGTCCACATCAAAGCTGACTCATCTATCAATGGTCGAAGACAAACATCTATATTCCGGCCCAGACTGTTAGAATCGGGTATGACCAAAGATCAAAACATGAACTCTAGCCTCATATACATCCCCGGTTGCAAGTTGTAAACTATAAGTGTAACCGGCCAACAAGAATAAGAAGCAGCAAATGACTCGAATGGATTAAATCTGTTTGTACACAACCCAAGGCACACGTTTCTTGATTCAGCTAAAAAGTGAGGATGCACATTGTTAAAGTGTTTCCATGCTTCACTGTTAGAAGGATGCACCATCACTTCATCCACCATATCATGTAATTGGTGCCATGTCATGTGCTCAACAGTTTTTGGTGACATGAATAATCCCTGCAGTCTAGGTGTGATTAAGAGGTATCTAAGTTTTTTATATGCCACAAGAGTCTTTCCATGCTAGTTATGGGTTTATAACGAGAATGCCCACATGTCATGCACTTAGTCAGCTCAGTATTTTTAAGGTAGTACAGTATGCAGAAGTTATGACACATGTCAATTTTTTGATATCCTAAAATGAGAGGTTTCATCATGGACTTAACAACATAGAAGTTCTCTTTCAACATGTTCCCTTCAGGTAAAATACTTCTCATCTATTCGATAATTCTATCATAACCAGCCTCACTCAACCCATAATCTGACTTGATGGTGAACACCTATGCAATGACCGATAATTTACTGTGATTTTTGTAGCCATCCCATAATGGTTCATCAGAATCTTTCAATAGATCAAAAAACCTGGTTGCGTTTGCATTAGATTCTTCTTCTATGATTGGACATTGACTAACATTACCTTGATTCATTCTCATTGCATCCATAACCATATTCATGTAAGGATTATTGTTGTCATATACAACTCCATGCACGTTTCTAGCATTAGAAGTTGACCCAACCATCTTTTCTACCATGCTCTCGTTACGAATAAATAGTTCTCCATATGCATACCAACACAGGTAATCCTCCATGAACCCTTTGTGTAGAAGATGCATCATTACAACATCTGGATGCAGAAACTTTTTATTTTTACACCTCCTGCATGGATAACTAATACCGCTTCCACTAAAATTTCTCGAAATAGATGTTGTGAAATTAATAAAACCCTGAACCCCATTACAATAATCAATCATCTGCAATCCTTGGGGTGAATCTCGATACATCCATGAATGATCATTCATGACTTCTATCAAACCTCTATAAAATAATGATGACAACATGTATTAATTAACCACGTTAAGTAAATAAATTTGCAAAAATATTGGTTTAGCTCATGATTATCCAACTTACTTTCAAACTTCTTTTAAATATTCATTATCAATTATCTGCGTCCATACAAATTTATACACATTAATTTACAAAAATTACAACTCGGCAATAAAATTGATAAAAATTAAAATGAACCCGTTAAACAAGCTATTATTTATTTCATCACAACACACCTAAGTCGGTAATTCGACATAAGTTTCAATAATTTACAAACAAATATAATTTTACAAAATCTAAAACAAATCATAACAAGTACAAAATTATAAATCCATACTATAAGTCTGGTTGAGAAAAAACAATACAACAAGTAAACACCTAAACAAAATACATATACTAAAAAAATATTCAATAATAATATAGTTGACATTTTAATGTTAAAATTAAAAAAATATAGATTTACTTACTAAAAATAAAAAAAATCCGCAATAAATCAGAACACGGACACTATAACTACAAAAGTTAAAGAAGGATGACTTGTGTTGAGAAGAGGAGGATATTTTAAGGGGGGTTGTTTGCAGTTGGGGGTGGGGGGCAGTTTGTTTAGATGCAGGGGTAGGGGAAGAAGAAGAAGAAATCGGGGAGGGGAGGGTCAATAGTCAGGTCATATATTAACTTTTTACCAAAGGAATCACTGATAGAATATTATGTCTATGAATCCATCAACAATTCTGTCGATGAAGTGGACACGTCACTGTATGGACATCCCGGTTTGAATTCCTTTGTAATTTCACCGGTAAAATCGCTCACAAAAACTTCCACGTCATCGCACTTCTTTGTTTTTTAAAATTCTTTATATTTCGTTTGGGATTCCCTCAGTATATACCAATAAAATGTTTATATTGGTATATACCGATGGTTTTAACGAGGAAATTGATTCGGATGGTAAATATCACCATAAAATACCGACAGAAAAAGTATGTTAATAATGCAGTTGGTATTCGTTGAATTTTTGGTATTGCATCAAAGTCCTTAAAGAAGGTTTGAGATCATGGAATAATGATAGGGTTGGAAATATTGATGAGAAAATCAAAGCATTGAAGTTAGAAGTTGAAAATTTAAATAGTATTAAGGATAGCATGGATTTGTATTCTGATGGACTATTTAGAAGCAATCAAGTCAGTAATGAACTACGTACCTTATATCAAATGCATGAATCTCTTTAGCAACATAAATCAAGAATACAATGGTGCAAACTTGGTGATAGAAATACTTGGTTTTTCATATTTTTGCTACGACAAGGAAGAAAATGAATGTTATTCTTTCTATTTTGGTCGATGAGAGGACTTTCTTCAAGCCTTCTGAGGTAAAGTTTGAAGTTGCTAGATTCTTCAAAGGTTTTTACTCTCTTGAAAAATGGGATAGAACATCTTACTCAAAATTAAACTTCCAGAAACTTTTGTCATCTTCAATTTTTGTCCTAATGGTGTTAGCTTCTTCTTCATTAAAAAAGCATGGGATATAATCATTAGTGATATTCTTAACATGGTTGATGATTTCTATCTTTTAGGTGTTCTCCCTCGTGGTATTAATAGCTCATTTATTACCTTAATCCCTAAGGTGGTTGGCTCTAATGATCTTAAAGATTTCATACTTATCAGTTTTATTGGAAGCCTCTACAAAGTCATCTTAAAGGTGTTAGCTATCAGACTAAAGAGTGTTATGCTTGAAATTATTAGTGATTGCTCAAATGTCTTCATCCAGGGCAAACAAATCCTAGATAGTGCTCTTATTGTCAATAAAATCATTAACCACTTAAGTAGAAAGAAATTAAAAGGCTTTCTCTTTAAACTTGACTTTCATAAAGCTTTTGATTCTATGATTTAGAAATATCTTGATAAGGTTATGGATTGTATGGGATTTAGTTCTCATTGGAAAGGATGGATTTCATAGTATGTCTCAACTACTAAATTTTTAATTTTTATGAATGGTTTTCCAACTCCATAGTTCTCTATGGAAAAAGGGCTTAGGCAAGGTGATTCTTTATCACCATTTCTATTTAACATTGTAGTAGAGGGACTTAACAAAATGCTTAAGAAAGGTTATGATTTGGGCTTCACTTAAGGTATCGGGTTTGGTCAGGATCAAATGAACATCACTCATCTTCAGTTTGCAGATGACGCTCTCATATTCAGTTCATATAATTTCTCCTTTCTTCAAAACATTAAAAGAATCCTTCAATGTTTCGAATTGATTTCTAGCTTGAAGGTAAATTTCTATAAAAGCTCTATAATTGGAATTGGAATTGATGATGATGTTGTTTCCTTCATTGTAAATAACTTCATGTGTTGGAAGGAAAGGCTACCATTTAAGTACTTAGGATTGCCTACTAGAGCTTCATCATCCTATATTATGATGTGAAAGCCTATTATTACTAAAATTAGTAGTAGATTGGCTGCTTGGAAATGACATTTTTTGTTTATTGGTGTGAGGGTTTATGTGATCAAATTAGTGCTAAATAACCTTCATATTTACTATCTCTTTTTGTACCCCATTCCAATCATTGTAGCTACCAAAATTGAAAATCAAATCAAATCAGGTAAGGAAGGAAGGAAGAAATTGTGTAATGTTAAATGGACCTCGTTTGTTCTTCCAAAAAAACTAGGCGGAATTGGTATTAGTTCCATTCTTAACAAAAAGAAAGCTTTATCACTTAAATGGTTTTGGAGATACTGATGCTCAGATTCAGGTTTATGGAAGAATACCATATGTAATCTACACAATTAGAAAGCTACTTTACATTTGCCTAATGTTAATGTTAATGTTAATTCCAGTGGAAATACATGGTCTATGATCATCAAGATTTGTTATAAGGACGATAAGCTTTAAAATATTATCAACAAAGAAGTTTGTGTTTTGGTTGGGAATAACATGGATACTAGTTTCTGGCATGATGCATTGCTAGGGGATTCTTGTCCTGCATCCATTTTCCTGGACTTTTTAGCCTTTCAAAGGATTAGATCTCCTTTATTGCTAACATAGGAATGTGGGATGGCTTCTCTTGGATATGAAATTTTAGATGGAGAAGAGCTCTAAAAGGAAGAGAGACTGGGGCTTTTAAAGTTCTATTCAACAAATTGTCTTGTGTTATGTTAGACTATGAAGTTGATGATAAACTAATCTGGAACCTAATTCTAATAGGGTTTATTCAGTAAAATCCACTTGTGGTTTGCTATCACCTTCAAGCCAGATTAATCTATGCAATTCTTTCAATGGTATATGAAAAGGATTGGTTCTTTTTAAGGTTGAAATTTTTTGTTGAATGACCATTTTTGGCAAAATTAATACTGGAGATGTGTTGGTCAGAGCCTCTCATAGAGGCAAGTGAAGTTGGTGAGTCGTATAATGGGCAACTATCTCCTACGGTTCGGAGAGGACTCAGTTATTAGTTAGTACCCTCTTGGTTTCAGGGTGGACTCTTTCACTCTATTTTATTATATACACTTAGCGAAAACAATGTTTTTTGATACACATAGGACATGGATTCTATATGAACCAATGGAAGGTATTCTTAATGCAAGAGATGCTAATTGTCTTTTACGTTTGGGCTCTGAGGAAACTATTAAGCACCTTCTTATACATTGTTATAATCATTGACATATTTGGAAAATATTTGTTGATTGGTGGGAACATCTTGTCTATGGGAAGTTTTAAAAAAATATATAGTTTATGTTGTTATTTGCAATCTTATGGTGTCTTTGGCTTGCTAGAAATAAATTTATCTTCAATAATAGGTAGCTTGATTATGATACCATCTTTCTTTTTATTTAATTATATTATATGTATGGTTTAAAGCTTTTTTTTAGAATTTTTTATTGTGCCCTTGATTTATTAATTTCAACTGGAGGATTGGCCAGTTGGTCAAATACCAAGTGTTCTAGACCCCCTCATTTCATGGTATCCTGCTGAACCATATACATTTAAGTAGAATGTTGATGGCTTTTCTATTGGAAAACCTTATCTTGTGGGTATTCGTGGGGTTTTTCGTGACCATAATAGCCTTGTGATGGGTTTTTTCTCTGCTCTTGTGGGAATTAAAGATTCAAATGAGGCTGAATTGCTTGCTATAATTAAAGCTCTTAAATTATCTTATACACATGATGATTTTTTTGGTAGAAATTTCATCTTTAAAACTGGATTATGTCTTTATGGTAAATTGGATGAATAAGCTATTTATTAGGTCATGGAGATTTCATAAACTTTTTTATTCTAGCATCTTGTTTCTCCTCACAGTTGGGCTCTTTATCTTTCTGTCATATTTTACGTAAAGCTAATCATATGGTTGATAACTTTGCAAAACATGGTGTGAGACGAAACGCTAAATTCTATTATATGGAACTCCCTGCTGATGTTTGGATAGAAGTCTTGGAAACGCCAAGTGTTAGTGAAGATGAGCGGGTAGCTATCCTCATTAATATAGCTGATGACTTGAGAATCCTTATTAGAAATTATTTACAAATAGAGGAGTTATTAAACATAAACGAAGCCGTTCGAATGATAGAACGCACATCAGGGTATTACATGATTGACGACATCTTCTATAAAAGATCTACCTCAGCTCCATTATTGAAATGCTTGTCCCCACAAAAAAGCTCTTATGTCTTGCAAGAAATATATGAAGGCGTGTGTGGCTTACATACGAGCTCTAGTAGCTCAGGTGACATAAGCAGGATTTTACTGGCCAACCATACTTCAGGATGTCATGGACCTAGTGAATAAGTGTGATGAATATTAGAGGTTTACATTCATAAAATGTCTATCCCCTTCAAGCCCACAATGATTCACAGATAATGGTGTTGTTTCTGAGGAACATTTACAAAAAGTCATAAATAGCTTTATTGTTATATTGTTTTCCCTAATTACTATCATCAATGGTAGATAATCAAGACACTCCTAGAATAGAATAATTTACTGATTTTCTTGTCACAGTAGATACTCTAACCCCCACACATCTAATTCTTCAATAATTGATGGAATAGATACAGCTCCTCACCTAGGCAGTTCTGGGAAATCAACAAGCGAGAGAAAATCCATCACCACTGATTGCAGCTCCTCCTCAACAAATTGCGGCAACTCTACACTCACCTCCACAACAGCAAGCCCTACCTAGTGTCCGTAGACGATTATATTATCCAAAAGGATGCGAAAAAAATGATCCAGTGAAGAATCCCCAACCTTAGAGATCATCAAGACATACCAAGAGCATACACGCCCTTGTGACACTCGGACACAAAATGGTTATTTTAGGCGACCATCTAGACATATAACATCATCTAAACAAATAAATAGTTAAGCCTTAATCGTGCCAGGATTCTTTGCATAATGAAACAAAATCACACCCACTAAATTTAATAAAAAAAATTTAATTATAATCAAATCCAAAATAAATGCTAAAGGTGAATTGGTTTAATATTTGGTACTAACCAAAATGCTAACAAATTCCTATTCTAATGTTTGTTTTCTTTTTACTTAGACCCCGTTATTTTTTGCATTTCAAAAGCGCTTTTGAAAAAAATTGAAAATTTTATATTTTTTTTCGTTACTTCAAATTAATTTATTTTTTTATGTTTTCATTTCATTTTGATGTGCTAATGTCAAAAATAATTTTTAAAAAAATAAAAAAAAATATTATTTTAATGTATTTCTGAGTATAAAGGCACTTTGAAAAGTAATTACGACTGTACTTTCAAACACCCTCTTAATCGAATAGGATTTATATAAAGATGCTAGGAGAATAATTAATAAAAATCAACAATTAACTAATGGATTCTAACCAAAAAATTTGATTGATAATTTTTCAATAATTAGAAACTCAAAAAAGTATAAATATTCAATTAGAAACAAGTTGAAAACTCACCCAGACAAACTAAAGGACCACTTGAATAAATTGGGCATCCGTAAGCTAATTGAACTAACATATTTATTTTGTGTTCCCGCAATGTTGTCAAAATTTATTTATTGACAATATGTTGTTAACCAATCTTCTCCCTTCTTACAAGAAAGAAAGGGAGAAGCCCTGCACTTTCAAACATAAGGCCTTAGGATGACATTGGAGACAACTAGAAGTTAGAAGACCCACCTTGCGATTGCTGCAAAACCTAATAAAATCTAATGCTAAAGGCACAAAGAAAGGCTTATGTGCCATTCCGGCACGCGCCATTTCTACTCAGACCAAATGCTGTCTCGCCCTCCTCTCCTCTAGACCTCATTAAGCTCTTAAAACTGTCAGCTGATACTAAAAACCTCAAGGTTGGTAAAACAATCCATTCCCATTTGATCGTAACTTCCCGAGCCACAGAAAACAGCATAATTGAAGTTAATTCCTTGATAAATTTCTATGCAAAAGTTAATCAGGTCTCCATTGCCCACAACTTGTTTGATAGAATGCCTGAAAGAAATGTGGTTTCTTGGAGTGCTTTGATGACTGGGTATTTACTCAATGGGTTTTCTTTGAAAGTGATTAGGTTGTTGAAAGATATGATTTCGGAGGGTAATGTTAGCCCGAATGAGTATATATTCGCAATTGCGATTTCTTCTTGTTGTGATCGTGGGAGAGTTGAGGAGGGTAGGCAATGTCACGGGCTTTTGTTAAAGACTGGGTTCTCGTTTCATAATTATGTGAGGAATGGTCTTGTATCTATGTATTCTAAATGTTCGATTGTTCAAGATGCAATGGGGGTTTGGAATGAAGTGCCTGTAAATGATATTGTTGCTTATAATTCGATTTTGAGTAGCCTTGTGGAAAATGGGTATTTGAGGGAGGGTTTGGAGGTCCTGAGGAGTATGGTCAGCGAGTCTGTGAAGTGGGATAAGGTTACTTTTGTTAATGCTTTTAGTCTTTGTGCTTCTCTTAAAGATTTGAGATTGGGTTTGCATGTTCATGGCAAGATGTTGACGAGTGATGTTGAATGTGATGCATATGTTAGCAGTGCAATCATAAATATGTACGGGAAATGTGGAAAGATTTTGATGGCAAGGGGGGTCTTTGATGGTTTGCAAAGTCGGAATGTTGTGTTATGGACAGCGGTCATGGCTTCTTGCTTTCAAAATGGTTGCTTTGAAGAAGCACTGAATTTATTTTCAAAAATGGAGCAGGAAAATGTAAAATCAAATGAATTTACATATGCTGTCTTGTTAAATGCTTGTGCGGGCCTGTCTGCACGAAGAAATGGGTCTTTGTTACATGGACACAGTGAGAAGTCGGGCTTTAAGCACCATGTTATGGTTGGAAATGCTTTAATAAATATGTATGCAAAGAGTGGCGACATTGAGGCAGCTAAGAAAGTATTTTCAGATATGATGCATCGTGACATCATTACTTGGAATGCAATGATATGTGGCTTCTCACACCATGGGCTTGGAAAGAAAGCTCTTCTTGTGTTTCAAGACATGTTGGCTGCAGAAGAGCATCCTAACTATGTAACTTTTACTGGGGTTCTCTCTGCTTGTGGCCATCTGGGTCTAGTGCAAGAGGGATTCTATTATCTGCACCACCTAATGAAACAGTTTGGTGTCCAACCTGGATTGGAACACTATACTTGTATTGTTAGCCTTCTGAGCAAGACAGGACAACTTAATGAAGCCCGGAATTTTATGAGGACAGCACCAGTTAAATGGGATGTTGTTGCCTGGCGTACTTTGCTCAATGCATGCCATGTCCATCAGAACTACGGCTTAGGAAGGTGGGTTGCAGAATTTGTCTTGGAGATGGACCCTAATGATGTAGGGACTTACACACTGTTATCTAATATCTATGCCAAGGAAAAGAGATGGGATGGAGTTGTCAAGGTTAGAAAGTTGATGAGGGACAAAAAGATTAAGAAAGAACCTGGGGTGAGCTGGATAGAGATTGGAAATGTCACCCATATATTTACTTCGGAAGACAATAAGCATCCAGATTATGGTCAGACTTATCAAAAAGTAAAGGAACTCTTAGCTATGATTAAGCCACTGGGTTATACTCCAGATATTGGTGCAGTACTGCATGATGTAGAGGATGAACAGAAGGAATATTATCTTAGTTATCACAGTGAGAAGCTGGCCATAGCTTATGGACTTCTGAAGTTGCCATCAGAAGCATCCATCCTTGTAATTAAGAACCTTAGGATATGTGATGATTGCCATTCAGCTGTGAGACTTATTTCAAAGGTTACAAACAGAGTGATAGTTGTTAGAGATGCCAACCGTTTCCATCACTTTCGAGATGGGAGGTGTTCTTGCTTAGATTATTGGTGACAATTAAAAAAATTGCATGTACTCATAATACAGTGGTTGTGGCCTTGGGGATCAGCCTCCATGGTGGCTCAAGGATATTGAACATGTTAGAAGCCCTACCAGAGCGATAATGGGTAAGTTGTGCAAATGAATAGTATCTCCAAAAGGGTCGGTAATTTTTCATTTTTGCTACCTTTTCTGTGAATGGTGATTATGAATGCATTGGTTACATTCAGGTCATGGAAATCATGCTTTGTTATAGACTTGACTTGACCTAACTGGACTGCTACAGCTTCAAGGTAAGGTCCAGAATACACATGTCGATGCTGATTGAATTATAGAAACGGCTTCACATGAAATGGGGGCAGAAAGTACATCAACAAATTATTGAATCAGAATTCAGTAACTTGCTAACGGAACTGGATATGAGGTTTTATTAAGTTAATTATACCTCAATCAATGCTGTAGATTTGCACTAACATTGATTAAACATAATCATATCATGCTTTATGATTTGCTTTCTAATACTTCGCTCTCTTTGTAGTGTTTCTTTTCGTGATTTACTCTTGTTAGTGCTCTTAAGTAGTATTTCCACTTATGGAATTTTGAAGTATGGCGCAACCTGTTTAACTAGATCCATGTCTGCTTTTATGAAAGCCATTTTTTTCTCCTTCTATATTTTAGATAAATATTGGCGTATTATTAGATGCTTTTGTTGTAACTGTATATAGCAGATCAAGATATTTCCCTGGTTTATTATGCAACTGAAGAATATCTCCAATTGGTTGCTGCTGCGACTGGTGGAACTGGCAAATAATTTTCAACATGATTGATGAGGTAAAACATTATTATTATTTTTTTTTCCTGAAAAACACAAATGATTTGTGTAAAAGCTCCTTTTATTCATTCTAATAAATTGATATTATGTTTGTATTTTTACATAAAGGTTCTCGGAAGTGTGAGATATTCTGGGGGCAAGTTTAAAACAGAGCTTTAATATGTTCAACAGATGCCTTTCTGGAAGGACAGCCACTGTATTCTTCGAAGTATAGCTGATCAGGCATGTTGTTGAAATAACAATTGGCTGTTACAGGTAGCTTTTATGTTGACTTTGGATTTTCTTACACCAATATACTGTGACAGTAAGTATGTGAAGTGATGTTCAATTTCAGACAATTTCTTCCAGAAATTAACTATTGTTGAACTATGAATTTCAGTTGGACTCGTTATATTACAAGAGCATGCAGGGCTGGACGACCTTATTATAATCAATGCAATGCATCTTCAGAGATTGTAAAGGCTATAGAGCCATCAACCAGAATATAATTTCTTGAGAGGAGCCTCCTATATAATTTTTCTCTCTTAAGAAAATTGTAGTTCTAAAAATAGTTTGAGGTTTGTCTTGCTCGTATTGTCTCTCATTAAAAAAAATATATAGGTGATACGGACAGTGAAATTATCATTTTATCCTCCACAATGAAAACCATATAACTTGCTTTTAGGAGGGATTATCTTTTCAACGAGACCTATTTGTCATTACCACATTGAATGAAGGTAGATTTGTCTCTTTACTCTTTTTTTACACAATGTTTATGTAATGTCTAAAATTCCTTTTAAAATTAAATTTGCTTAACTAATAGGGCAGTGATATTTTTGATTTTTTATCTTTGTTAGCATAGTATAATTACTGAGATGCTATTAAAAGCTAAAATTCTATAGCTTATGCCAAGGAAAAAAAATTTATCCTTTTGTTATTAAATTTTTTTTTTTTTGTTAATATCATGTGAGGTTAGGGGTATTTAGTTTTTTTGATAAATTATTTTAAAAAAAATATATATTGTTTGTGTGTGTAGCGCACACGCCAGTTGATTGGAGGAGCTCATCCCCTTTAGACAGCATGTGTGACGCCTTTCAATTACCAAAAATGATCAACCACAATCTTCTTCGACTCCTTCATTAGAGGCACATCCAATTGAGTAGCGTGTGTAAGGCTTTTTGTTGTAGTTTGATAGCGGTTGAGATTTTTTCTCCCTTTTTTTTTCTCTTCCCCTCGAAAATTGTGTCATCCCAGCCAAAATCAAAGATTGTCCTCTATTTTCTTTTTATTTAAATTGTAGTTCTTATTTTTTTTATTGTTTTTTATTTGTTTTTAATCTTTTTTATTATTTTTTTAATTTCATCCCTTAGCATTTTGTTTTATTTGATTTTTATATAAGATTTGGTTCTTATTTTTTTTATTGTTATTTAAAAAAAATATAGTTTTATCTTTTATTAATCGAAGTAATTTAATTTTAATATTAGATTTGACTCTTATTCTTTTAGGCTTTTTTTTTGTCTTGGTTCTATTTTTTAAATTGGTTTTTTTTTTCAATTTCACCCTTCAATATGAGATCAGTTTATAATTGGGCTTTGCTAATTTTTTCAGTACAATTATCCTGCTCTCATTATCTGGATCATGAGTATAAGATATTAACATATCGATCTTTTTTATGTTTTTTTTTCACTGATTTAATTTTCTGATTTCATTATTCAACATTGGATGTATTGAAAATTAAATTTTTTTATTTTATTTTATTTTTGTTTTGCTTTCTATAATGATAACTCGGCTTCATGGTCATGGTCACACATTTGCAATGCTAGCTCGGATTGACTCGGGGTTTTATATAATTTTTTATTTTATTTTTATTTCAAATTTATTTCTTATTTTTTTAATTGTTTTTTTTTAGAATTGTTTTTTTTTTTCAATTTTCAAACTTCAACATTGTATTGTTAAGGATTGGATTTCATTATATTTTTTGATGTGATCATCTCTGTCTCATGACTCGATGTTAGCATGGATTAACATTGTTTTTTTTTTAATTTTAGGAAAATGCTTTTTATGGCTGTGCTTGAATCAATCCAGTATAGCCTGCTGTAGATAACTGTAACCTCAGTAAATTATGCAGATTAAGCCATTATATTATTAAGCCGTCAAAGTCAAGCCCGCCTAATGCAGCCAGTGATCCATAGGCCGTTGTCTGATCGCTTTTGTTTGTCTAAAATAGTTGCCGACTTGCCGTGGAGAGATTCCTGCTCATAGGTTTAGATTGATGGCTGTCTGGCTAATCCTTCTAGCTGTCTCCTTGGAATTCATCTCAGTTTTCCTTGTATGACTTTCTTGGCTTTTAACAAATGAAAGTGCTCCTCCTCCTCCTTATGAAGTGGAATTGCATACTCATTCGTCGTCTTTATTTTGGAGCCAGCGGTTATGAAGGTGTCTGTGTAACTCTGATTCTTTGATTATACTAATAATGGATGGATTCTTCTTCTTTCTCTAGTTTTCTTCCTTGTCGCAGATTAATGTTATTTATGCTGCTACTGAGGCTGCTTGTCCTCTTTAAAGCATGGCCAAGACACTAAGAAACCTGAAGGTACAGTGAATGCTTCTTTTCTTATTTCCAGTAAGTATGACAAAGTAAATAACCTCAAGTTTCAGAGATACTGCCCTATAAAAGCAACACAAGAAAAATAGCAAGTATGAAAAGATAAAGTTATGATAAAAAAGGATCACATATAAATTTTAATTTAAAATTTTATTGTTGAATATTTTATGTTTAGCCAGTCAAGTCAACTCTCTGGAAGGTTTACAACTTCTTAAATAAACTTAAGAAATTATCTAAACCAATAAGGAAACCCGAAAATAAAGGAAAAGTAATAAAAATCCTAAACAAACTAGGAAAAAACATCGGATAAAAAATTATATTTAATAACATAAAAATGTGCATTAAGGAAAAATCTCCAGCATCAATCCACCTGAGTTGAAAAGAACTCGTCCTCGAGTTTAAATTACTCTTGCCTTGATCTCGTGAATGTTCAATCAAGACTCTCAACCCTTTTATTTCTTTTCTTCAAGTATATAATAATTTTAAACATCAACTTCAGTCTCTTCATCTTAAAATTTTTATTTCTTGAGTACCTTACATGTTTTTTTTTTCACTTAACCTCTATTTTATCAACAAGTACACTATAAATGATATCATCACACTACCATTACTGTCGTTGTTTATAATCATCATCAAGATAATCATCTTCAAAATAAACATCATAAATTAATGGAAAATAACAATTCACATTTATCTTACTATAAATAGGAGTACTAAAATCTTCATGATACTCATCTCGATCAAGAAGTTGTTTCCTATGCAGATGCTTCTGAAACGGGTTTTCAAAACTAGTTATAAATCTATAACCACTCTTTCTTCTGATTCCCTGGGTTTTTACTTTTGCCAACTGATGGGTTAATTTATAATATGTCTCTGCATGTCTTCTATCACAGCTCCTGAACATTTATCTCTCAAAGGGAAACCTCACCATGTTATTAAGTAGCACGCAAAAAACAAAATAAACTAGAATTTCAACACCTGACAAGCAATAACCTAGGATTGTTGGGTTCTGATATCAATTGACATATCAGAAGCTACGCAAGAAAAAGAGTAAGCACAAGAACAAAGAATTATGCTGACAAATAGATCTCATAGAAATTCTAATTTAAAATTTTATTACTGTGTATTTTATATTCAGTCAGTCTACCTCTCTATGAGGTTTATAAATTCTTAAATAAGCTTAAAAACTAACCTAAACCAACAAGGAAACTAGAAAGAAAGAAAAAACAATAAAAGTCTTAAACTAACTAGGAAAAAAACATCCTAAGTAAATCTGGAAAAATAATAAAAGACTTATAAAAGAATATGAAAAAAAATCATAAACTAACTAGAAAAATATAGCAAATCTGAAATAGTAAACTAAACATTATCGGAAAGCCTTCATGATCTTCTATTGGATGTCTAATAAAAAGCTTCTAACCTTTTACATGTCCAGTGCTTCTATCATAAACATCATATATACTAGTAACATATTCATCCTCCTTAGCAATAGAAATAATCTTATCATTATGTTGAAAACTATGTGCAACAACTTTTGTAGTAGATCTCTCAAACTCTAAATCAAGATTTAGAATAATGTTATCGTCCTTAACAACAACTAAGTTGTTTTCTTTTTGCAACACACTTTTTTTGTCAGCATTAAATCCACCTTGAAATTCTTCAAACATCAACTTTGGACACTTGATTATTGATAATGAACAATAGGTTGGTCCATTTATTTTTTTTATGGCTGGAAATTTCTACTACTTCAATATCTTTAAAGTTAGCTCCAAAACATTCTTTCAAAGTATCAAGGAATTCTTCACTTTAATGAGAGAATCCTTGTATATTTCAATTTACTGATTTTTAGGCTTTTTGAAAGTTCCAAGCTCAATGACATCTTGAACTCTTTTCTTATCAAATTTTGGTGGTTGATTCTAATACACACAAGAATCAGAATCATAAAATATATTTGTTTCAATATCATATTCACCCCGATTAAGAAATTGTCTTCTTTGTTCAAGCCTTTGAAATGAGTTTTTAAACTAGTCATAGATCCATAATCACTCTTCTCATGATCCCTCGATGTCCTCATCTCTGCCAACTAACAAGTTAAATTTGTAATATTCCTCTGCATGTTTTTTACTACCAATTCTTGAACATTTCTTTTCAATTATGTCATTTATCTCTGCGTGCCTTCCATCACTAGCTCCTGAATGTTTATCTCCCAATAAAAAACCTCCTCATCCATTCTTACCTAAATATGTTTTGTTATGCGACCTCTTCCAATCTTGGTTATGTAGTGGCACACAACAAATAAAATAATCTAGGATTGCAACACAAACAAGCAATAACCTGGTATCTTTGAGCTCTAATACTAATTGATATAGGCAAAAGCAACACAAGAAAAATATCAAGCACAAGAACACTGAATTATTCTAAAAAAAGGATCACATAAAAACTTTAATTCAAAAGTTTTATTACTGAATATTTTATGTTCAAGTTGTCTACCTCTTTAATAGGTTTGCAACTCCTTAAATAAACTTAAAAACTTATCTAAACTAGCAAGGAAACCCAAAAATAAAGGAAAAACAATAAAATTCCTAAAAAATTAGGAACAAAAAAGCCTTAAATAAATATGTAAAAATAATAAAAGAGTTCTAAACCAAATAGAAAAAAAAATCCTAAACAACCTAGAAAAATATAGCAAATATCAAATAGTAACTACTAAGCATTATCATAATGTCTTTTCGATCTCTGATGTGAAATTTTAACACAATAAAAAACATGACCTCTAGAATCTCTTGACAAATCTTTAGCCCAGCCCAGAGTCGGATCAAAAATCATGCCCAGAAAGTTGCATATTAAAAAATAAAAAAAAGTCTCTTATGTTACTTTGAATTAAGTAATGCTTTGATTAAAAGTGGAAAAGAGAACCTAGTGCAACTTAGCAATGAAAGTTCTATAATATACTCTCATTGAGCTTGTTTAATACCAATAATTTTTAATTTTAATGAGCTTATTGTATCACAAAATCAAATATTTTCATGTTCATCTATCTTTTAACTTTGTGCTTTAATATTTATTTAACCTTAACAATTATTTTTATGATTTATTGATTCGTATAATTTTCATTTTATTTTATTAAATGTATGTATCAACTTTTCAATTAAATATTAATTTTTTTCATAATGCCAAAAATTATTTTTAAAATACCTATACATATCTTTAGCAAATAGTAGCTAAAGAAACAAAGTCGAACCAATCTCTTTTGTAGGGGAAGTTCTTGCCGTTTATAAACACCTGATTTAAAAGATGCTTAAAAGTGTAGTAGTTATTTTTTAAAATGTTTTTTGTTTGAAAATGTATTAAAATAAAATTTTTAATTTTTAAAAAATATTTTTAACATCAGTATATTAAAATAATCTGAAAATACTAAAAAAATTAATTTGAAGTAAAAAAAATAAAATAAAAATAAATTTATTTTCATCCTCTATGACTTTTTTCAGCTGACAGATAAGTTGAAAGTGATTATATTTATTGGTCAACGTGTAATTAATATTTGATCATACTAGTTATTTGAACTGTATTTTATCGTGGGTGGAAAAAAAAATTAGCAAAAAAAATAAATTCTAATTATAAATTAAAAATCTTATATGTAAATCTAATTAAATAAATTAAAATTTATTCATTTTAATAATAATAAAAATTAACATTTTTATTCGACTCGTTTTGTTTCGTTTCGACCCCATACCCACAAAAGTTATAAAAAAAATAATGAATTATACCCTTTTTACAGTTAAAAAGGTTACCTTTTAATATGTAACTTTAAAATATGGGGCAAAAGTCAACGATGTTAAAGAACCGTTGTCTGCACGTGAAAAATAAATCGGATTATTTTTGGTTGATTTTGTCGTTTATATTAATTAAAGTTAGTATATATAAAAGAAACTTCTCGACCTAAAAGCGTTGACTTTTATAATTGTGGTGGCTAATACGTGTTATTTTTATATATAAAAGAAATTTCTCGACCTAAAAGCATTGACTTTATAATTGCGGTGGCTAATATATGTTATTTTTATATAGAGACCATAGAGTTGTTCGATCAAGGCATCTGAGACTGTCAATAGCTAAACAATTGAGCTCTTCCGCTTCTCAAAAAATTTATTTTTCCTACTTTTCCTTGCAGGTATCCATAGAGCAACTAGACATTCAAATTGAATACACACAAGAAAAGGGAAAAATAATTTAAAGAAGGAAAAAAATCAAAATAAATGCTGGATTTTGGGTTTGCTGTGTTATTAATAATTCACAAATTAAGCTGTATTCAACAAAAACTATTCTCCATGAACTTTACAAATTCATTAAAATCTATTCTTCCATCTCCATTTTCATCAAAGGTTCTGATAATCTTTCTGCACTTCTCCAGCTGAAGTCCTTCCTTCAATCCCAATTTGTAGAAAACTCTCTGCAACTCACTTGCATCAACAAAACCATCTCTGTTGTGGTCAAAAACATTGAAAGCTTCCTTTACTTCCTCCAGGCTGGGCTCCTTCTCATCAAACAGCTGCGAAATCTCATCAGAGCCCATCCACTCCTTAAGTTCCTCACTTTCACTGCTGCAAAAAAGTCCCAGGTTTTCCATCACCATCTCCACATCTTCTCTGCATATACTCCTTTCGTCTGGTCTCTTGTTGTCAAAGCAAGACTCCTGGGTTTGCTTTGATAACTCAGAGTCTTGGTTTCCATCATCATCTTCCCAAAGTTCTGAGTTGCCAAGGCCTAGTTGGGATTGGAGAAAGAACCAAAATCTAGCTAAGAACTTCTGAAGATTACTGAACCTACTAAAAATCAATTCAGACAGGACAAGATGAACCATTGTAAACAATGGAGAAAAGGATTGGTTAGCGTTTGATGATTCTTTTTGCAGTATGACTAAGCTGCTGACTAGTTGGGAAGCGTCCATTGCTCGAGTAATAACAATTGCTGCAAGTAATGAAAGTAGAAGGCTAATTCTCTAGCTCCCAAGAAAAAATAAATGAAGAATGGTATGCTCTGAGGGTGGCTGTGTAACTTGTGCTCTTGTTTATTTATATAGGCGCAACAAAGAGGCGGCAGGGGAACGCATCAAAGCTTCCGCTTTCATAGGAGGTGGAGGGGAAGCTGCTTGTATGTTGCCGTAGAAACAAGGAAGAAGAAAAAACACGAGGAAATGGTCATAAAGGTCCAATACTTGGAGGGAAATTTCTATGCTCCTGCATCAAAAGGAATAGGAAATCTGAGCAGGAATGTTTTATAAGAAAAGTGGGGTTGTTTTTCATTCGTCTGTTTCTATGTTGATAGGAATGATCTAGGAATTTTCTTGATTTTCATCAATCCTTGTTTGACTGGTAAAAAGAATTATCAACTAAATAATTATTTAGTCTTTGTGTTTTGTTTTCTTTTTTTTAATATATAGTTGGTTAGTCTCTTTATTTATGTTTATAGCATAGTATCTTTTCTCATAGGGTGTTGTCACCTTGACAATTATAGCTCAAAGGAAATTGCCTAATTAATGAAAGCTTTTGGGATTGTTTGATCATTTTCCAAGAAATTACGAGAGGTTTTAAGGAATTGACCATTATGGACGGTCAAAGGATTAAATTATTAAGTCAACAAGAATACAGGGATTAAATTATTATATACTCAGAAGTATTTGCAGTTTCTTGGAAATAAGAGATTGAGAAGGTTTTCCATTATTGCTTTGCGTTTTCCATGCAGTGATTGTGATATGACACGAGCTTTTGTAGCTTAATGGTACGGTTGTTTAGTTTTTGTTTTTTATAGTATTTTTTATTTAAAAATATATTAAAAAAAAGTTGATTTTTTTTAATTTTATTTGTTTATTTAAAAGAAAATTAAAAGACAAAAACAAATAGCTTATAAGTGTCCAGCTTGTGTCACCCGCTAACCTATAGTTTTCCTTATGAATT
>Ga0307511_10001538_pt1 | contig 24402 bp, 19 predicted proteins | sample 13_EM_MG_FD_200266 | JGI IMG/M metagenome (GOLD analysis project Ga0307511, IMG submission 200266) | Populus trichocarpa ectomycorrhiza microbial communities from riparian zone in the Pacific Northwest, United States - 13_EM | ecosystem: Host-associated > Plants > Roots > Unclassified | place... | reverse complement strand
TTGGAGGATGTGGCGGGCGATCACCCTGAGCGTGACACCGTCGAACTCGGCGGCCTTCTCCAACAACGCCGCCTCGACCGCGTCCCGGTCCTCTTCGGGCGCTTCGGCCAGGGTCTTGTCGATCACGACCAGGTGCTGCTTGCTCAGCAGACCTTCCCTCGCCGCCTCGTAGATCGCCTCACGCCCGAACAACTCCGCGTGCCTGAGTAGATCCCGAGCCTCACTGCGGGTGATCTTCCACCACGCCACCAGATCGGCGACCATCCTCGACTGATCATCCTTGGCACGCCCGGTGCGGCCCCACAACTCGGCCACCACTTCCACCTGCCGCACATAATCAGCCCGACGCCGATCCTCGATCTCCTCGCCGACCGACCACAGCGCCCCCTCGTCCAGCCGCCACCACTCGGCGTCGGCACACTGTTCCAGGACTACTGACATGCCTCCATTCTATCGCCCCGTGGAGATCGATTTCCCTTATGCCCCAACAATTACACGATCGTGTCACGCTTCAGCCTTCGCCCATGAAAGCGCTTTCCGCAACCCCGTCGCCGCCAAACCCGACCGGACCCTCAATCCCCGCTCCCGTCCAAAGCCCGCTCTAAACGCGCACCCCACCCAACCAACACCGCGCGATCCAACCCAGCCACCCACCTGACCCGCGGCACACAAGCCAGTAACCAGAAAGAGCCGTGCAACAGAGCGACAGGGCGGGCAAGAGCAGCCAACCACCGGGCCGCGAAAGGGTGGGACAGACCACCCAGACCCAAAGCCGACCCACACCCAAGACCAGACAGAACCGAAGACCCCTCAGCCGGTCGCGGTCTCGATCAGGGTGGCGAACTGCGGTGTGCCGCCGGTGGCGAAACCGACCGCCCACAGCGGTTGTCCCACCCCACCCCCAGCAACGGCGTTGAGCGCGTTCGAGCCCGATCCAGGGTTACCCGAAGGCACGATCTGCCAGCTGGTGCCGTCCCAGTGCAAGGCCAGCGTCTGGTTGGTGGTGAAGCCTTGCAGGGTCTGCCCAACAGCCCACACGTCGCCGCCACTCAGGGCAACCACACCATTAACCGTGTCCTGGGCGTTGTTGGCGGTGATCGACGGGCTGGGCACCAGCGTCCAGGACTTGCCGTCCCAGTGCTCGGTGACGGTCTGGTTGAGGTTCTGTTCGCCGACTGCCCACACGTCGGTGGAGCTCACCGCCGACACGGAGCGCAGGACGCTGTCGAAGCCGGTCACCGGTTGTGGCACCTGTGTCCACGAGCTGCCGTCCCAGTGCTGGATGACCGGGTTGGGGTGGCGGGCGCCGTTGGCGCCGACGACCCAGACATCGTTGGCGGCGACGGCGGTGACACCCAGCAGCCTGGCGGCGGGCAGTGCGCTCGTGATCACGCTCCAGGACAGGCCGTTCCAGTGCTCGATGGTCGACCCGCCGACCGCCCAGGCGTCGCTGGCCGAGATGACGGCGAGCGCGGTCAGGCGCGTGTTGGCCGGCTCGCCGGTGGGCGAGGGAACGCGCGTCCAGGAGGTGCCGTTCCAGTGCTCGATGAGGCTCTGTGCGATGTTCGCGGGGCCGGACGCGCTGGTGTCCTCGCCGACTGCCCAGCCGTCGGTGGCGGTCCGGAAGGCGATGGCGTGCAGTCGGGTGTCGTCGATGGCCGGCACGGGCGCGGTGGGCACGATCGCCCACTTGCCGCTGACCAGGCGTTCGGCCAGCGCGTGGAAGGTCAGCGTGCCCGCGGGCCGGGTGAAGCCGACCGCCCAGGCGTCGGTGGAAGTCGTTGTGGAGACACCATCCAGTTGGTTGAAGTCCGAGCCGGCGACGTTCGGGCTCGGCACCGGCTGTAGTCCGGTGGCGGCCTGCGCGCTCGTGCCCGTCACGAGCACGGCGGCGGCCGCCATGGCGACAGCGCCAAGGAGTGTTCTCATGCGGCCAGTCTCGCCGCGTCGGGCGCTCTGCGGACCCGCTCGAAGGGCTAGACACCCTTGCGCTCGGGTGGGGAGACGGCGGCCGCCGTCTCCCCACCCTGGCAAAAGCGGAAGGTCAGCCGCAGGTCGGGTCGCCGGACTGGGCCGGCACGCTGATCGCGTCCCAGGCCGCCTTGACCGTGTTGAACTCGGTGCAGCTGCCCGGGAACAGGTTCTTGGCCGCAGTGAGCGTCCAGGTCCGGTACTTCAGGTAGGAGCTGCCGGTGGTCTTGATCAGCATCGCGTTGTAGAAGATCTTCAGCGCGTTCTCCACGCCCAGCCCGGTGATGGTGCTGTTGTTGCAGGTGGTGCTGACCGGCTGGTCGTTGGTCGGGTTGGTGCCCTCGGCCAGCAGGTAGAACCAGTGGTTGCCCGGGCCGGCGGCGGCGTGCACCTCGGTGCTGGGGATGGAGCTGTCGTAGCAGTTCTTGTCGCCCAGCGCCGACGGGTTGTACATGTTGCGGATCGGGCCCTGGCCGACCAGGTTGACCTGGTTGCCGACCAGGAAGTCCGGCTTCGCGTAGGGCGCGGACTCGTTGGCGAACCACTCGGTGGACGCGCCGAAGACGTCGGCCACGAACTCCTGGGTGCCGTTGCCCGAGATGCTGCCCGGGGTGTGGTCGTCGATGCCGTGGCCGTGCTCGTGCGCGATCACGTCAATGGCCGGAATCCACTGACCAGCCGCGTTGTGGCCGATCTGGACCTGGCTGCCGTCGTAGAAGGCGTTCTCGTCGTCGAGGCCGACGCGGATCGGCCAGCCGCCGCCGTTGCCGTCGAAGCTGTTGCGGCCCAGCCACTGCGACAGCATCTTGTTCTCGGCCTGGATGCTGTACAGGGCGTCGACGCAGCCGGTCTCCTTGCTGGTCTCGTCGCCGTTGCCCCAGCTGTCGGTGGACTTGGTGAAGGTGGTGTTGTTGTCGGCGTCCTGGCAGCTGACGTTGGTCAGGTTCGGGTCGGTCATCGAGTAGCCGTCGCTGGTCTGGGACGTGTCGATGTGCAGTGGCTCGGGGCCGTTCCACACGCCCTGGCCGTCGCCGTAGAGCACGTGTTCCTGGGTGTGCAGCACCTTGCCGGTCGTGGCGTCCACGACGACGTCGAGCTTGCTCGGGCCTTCGGCGTCACGGCCGATGACGGTGCTCTGCCAGGCCAGCGCGGGGGTGCCGAGAGCGTAGGTGACGAGCCGAGCGGCGCTCACGCTGTCTACTTTGGACACCTGGGTGCGGGAGATCGCCTCGGCCTGCGCGGCGGTCAGCTTCGGCGTGGTGGAGGGCAGGTTGATGGTCGTGTCCTGGGCCACCGAGGTGGCGACGACCTGGCCTGCGGAGTTGGTGGCGACCACGAAGTCGCCGCCGATCACCGGCAGGCCCTTGTAGGTGCGGTCGTACGGGACGTACTTGAGGCCGTTGGTCGAGGAGATCACCTTGTGCTGCGCGAAACTGTCGTTCGCGCTGGCGTGCAGGGCGGCGGGGCGGGAGGCGACCAGGCTCTGCGCCGCGTTGGCGGCCATCGCGTCCGCGGCCAGTGGGGACGTCGTGTTCGGGATGGGCTGTGCCTGGGCGGCCGCGGTTGTGGTCGCGGCCGCGGCCAGCACACCAGCGGCGAGAAGGATAAATGGTCGTCGCAAAGCCATCGGCGGTGTTCTCCTCCGTGCAGGGGCGAACGCGGCCTTGGCGGGCCGCGTTCGGCGTGGAAGGTGTCGGCCGTGACCCAGACTCGTGTTTCGGCGAACGGCGTACAACCCGACGAAGGTCGTAAATTTGCCGAAAATATGAGCACAACGCACGAAAGGGACACGGCGGTCGCCCCGATCACCGTGTGCGCCACCGTTGTCGTTCGTGGACAACGGTGGCCGGTCGAACTGGCGGGGCACTCAGTTCTGTAACCGAAGCGGTCACGCGAGTTCACACGGGCAAGTCACCATGTGCGTCGTGCTGACGCGGTCGGCGAGACGCCGCGTGGAGGGCCGGCGGTCGGCCGGGTCGCGGACGTGTGTCGTCCGGTGTTTGCCCGCGAGGTCGGCGACCATGTGAGGGTCGACGGTCAGCGCGCTGCGCCGGGCTGGCAACGCCCGCACCTTCGGGCGACCGAGTGGGCACTGTTCACACCGTCACCGCGGTCGCGGGTGTGCTCGGTGACTGCCGGCCATCGGCGCATCGCCGCTGATCCGGGCGTCGGCCGAGCCCTCGGCACGGTCGCTGGCCGCACACGACCGGTTGCCGTCAGTCGCATCGCTCGTCCACCGCCACGAGCTGTGACTTCTTTGTGATCGCTTCTCCGCTGGCGGGTCGGTTTGGTGGCTTACTTTCGCCAGCTCCGATCGGCAAGATGACGGCACATCGCGCGACTGGCCGGCCCGCGATGGGACTCTAGGGAGGAAGTCGATGTTCATACGGAAGGCTGCACTGGTGTCGCTCCCTGTCGCCGTCGCCCTGCTGGCGGCCGGCTGCGGTGGTGGTGGCGGCGCCAGCCCCTCGGCGGACAACTCCAACGGCGCGGTCAGCATCTACGAGACCGAGCCGCAGAACCCGCTGACGCCCGGCAACACCGTCGAGGCTGGCGGCATCAAGGCGATCGACGAGCTGTGGGCGGGACTGGTCGGCTACGACCCCGACACGGCCAAGCCGTACAACCTGATGGCGGACTCGATCACCTCGTCGGACGCCAAGGTGTACGACATCAAGATCAAGCAGGGTTGGAAGTTCCACGACGGCACCACGGTCAAGGCCAAGAACTTCGTGGACGCCTGGAACTACGTGGCCTACGGGCCCAACGCGCAGCTCAATGCCGACTTCTTCAGCCAGATCCAGGGGTTCTCCGACGTCCACCCCGATGACACGAAGGCGCAGCCGACCGCGAAGACCATGTCCGGCCTGAAGGTGCTGGGCGACTACGAGTTCCAGGTCACGCTCAACGCGCCGTTCTCGGTGTTCCCGACCAAGATCGGCTACGAGGGCTTCGACCCGATGCCCGACTCGTTCTTCGCCGACCCGGCGGGCTTCGCCAAGAAGCCGATCGGCAACGGGCCGATGAAGTTCGTCTCGCAGACGGCCAACCAGGACATCAAGCTGACCCGGTTCGACGGCTACCAGGGCCAGGACGCGGTCCACTTCAAGGACCTCGACCTCAAGATCTACTCCGACCTGGACACCGCCTACAGCGACCTGCAGTCCGGCCAGCTGGACTTCATGGAGCTCATGCCACCGGCCGCGCTGGTCGGCGACAAGTACAAGACCGACCTGCAGGGCCGGAACCTGGACGCCGGCCTGATCGACATCGACGCTCTCGCGGTGCCCTACTACGTGCCGGGCTACAACAACCTCGACCTGCGCAAGGCGATCTCGCTGGCGATCGACCGCGACACGATCATCAAGCAGGTGCTCAACAACGCCTACACGCCGGCGACGAGCTTCTTCTCGGCACACCTCGACGGCAACACGCCGGGTTCGTGCGCCTACTGCAAGTTCGACCCGACGCAGGCCAAGGCCCTGTTCGCGAAGTCGGGCTTCACCGGCAAGCTCACCATCGCGTCCAACTCCGACGGCGGGCACAAGGAGGCGATGACCGCGATCTGCAACAGCATCTCCAAGACGCTGGGCGTGCCGTGCGACTTCGTGCCGCAGGCCAGCTTCGGCCAGTTCCGGTCGCTGATCACGTCGAAGCAGGCCACCGGCATGGTGCGGTCGGACTGGGGCGCCGACTATCCGTCGATCGAGGACTTCCTCAACCCGATCTTCAAGACCGGGTCCTCCTCCAACGACTCGGTGTACTCCAACCCGCAGGTGGACGCCCTGCTCACGCAGGCCGACTCGACCGCCGACAAGGACGGGGCCATCAAGCTGTACCAGCAGGCCGAGAAGCTCATCGAGGCGGACCTGCCGAAGATCCCGCTGTGGAACGAGAAGGGCACCGGCGGCTACTCCAGCCGGCTCAGCGCGGCCAAGCTGAGCTGGAAGCGCCAGGCCGACGTGTCGTCGTTCCGGCTCGCGTCGTCCAGCTGACCCGAACGGCCGAACGCGGTGGCCGCCGACCCCCGTCGCGGGGCGGCGGCCACCGCGCCGGCCGGCTCCCACCACGTTGTTTAGGAGCTGACGAATGGGTCGCTACGTCCTGCGGCGCCTACTGCAGCTGATACCGGTCTTCCTGGGCACCACGTTCATCATCTACACGCTGGTGTGGGCCATCCCGGTCGATCCGTTCGCCGGCAAGTGCGGCCAGCGGCCGTGCCCGCCGGCCTACGTCGCCGCGATGCGGGCCAAGTTCAACCTCGACGACAACCTGTTCGTCCAGTACGTGAAGTACCTGGGCCGGCTGTTCACCGGGGACTTCGGCCAGACCTTCGCCGGCGCCGACGTCAGCACGCTCATCGCCAACGCCTACCCGGTCACCATCCGGCTCGCGCTGGTGGCGCTGGTCGTCGAGGCGGTGGTCGGCATGACCGCCGGCGTCCTGACCGGCCTGCGCAAGAACGGGTTCGCCGACAACCTGGTGCTCGTCGCCACCCTGATGCTGATCTCGCTGCCGGTGTTCGTCACCGGCTACATCCTGCGCGGCCTGTTCGGCACGCCGCGGGGCACCTCGTTCTTCGACCTGATCGTGCCCGGCGTCGTGCTGGGCAGCCTGTCGATGGCCTACGTGGCCAGGCTCACCAGGACCAGCATCGCGGAGAACCGGCGCGCCGACTTCGTGCGCACCGCGATCGCCAAGGGCCTGCCCACCGGCCGGGTCGTCGGCGTGCACCTGCTGCGCAACTCGGTGATCCCGGTCGTCACGTTCCTCGGCACCGACCTCGGCGCCCTGATGGGCGGCGCGATCGTCACCGAGGGCGTGTTCAACATCCGCGGCATCGGCGGGCTGGTGTTCACCAACATTCAGCAGCAGCAGGGAGTCGTGGTCACGGGCGTGGTCACCCTGCTGGTGCTGGTGTACCTGCTGATGAGCCTGATCGTCGATCTGCTCTACGCCGTACTCGACCCGAGGATCCGCTATGAGTGACCCATCCGTGGCCGCCAGCGAGCCGACGCTGGACCCGGGCGCGGAGATCAAGCAGGACGACTCCGGCCGTCGCCAGGACAAGCCGCGCAGCCTCGGCAGCGACGCGTGGCACGAACTGCGACGCAAGCCGACATTCATGGTCTCGCTGCTGATCATCCTGCTCGTCGTGGTGATGGCCGTGTTCCCGGGCCTGTTCACCCACGTCGACCCGAGCGCCGCGGACCTCAGCCACGTGCGGCAGGGTCCCTCGCCGCAGGCCTGGTTCGGCTACGACGTGCAGGGATCCGACGTGTACTCGCGGGTCATCTACGGCACGCGGGCGTCGCTGCTGGTCGGCGTGCTGTCCACGATCGGCGCCGTGGCCATCGGCGGGATCGTCGGCATCCTCGCCGGCTACTACGGCCGGCTCACCGACAGCGTGCTGTCCCGGTTCGCCGACATCTTCGCCGGCATGCCGTTCGTGCTCGGCGCCATCGTCATCCTGATGACGTTCAACGCCCCCGGCAGCAATCCCGGCGAGGTCCGGATCATCACGCAGGTGGTGTTGTCCATCGCCGTGTTGTCCTGGCCGGTGGCGATGCGCATCATGCGGGCCGCCACCCTGGTCGCCAAGCAGCAGGACTACGTCAAGGCGGCGCGGGGACTGGGCGCCGGACCGCTGCGGATCATCGTGCGGCACCTGCTGCCGAACACGGTCGCGCCGGTGCTGGTGTACTCGACGATCTCCCTGGGCGCCAACATCGGCGCCGAGGCGACGCTGTCCTATCTGGGGATCGGCCTGCGTCCGCCGGTCGTGTCGTGGGGCGTGATGATCAGTGACGCCAAGGACTACTTCACCGTCGCGCCGCACATGCTGCTGTTTCCGGCCGCGTTCGTCAGCGTCACCGTGCTGGCGTTCGTGATGCTCGGCGACGCCGTCCGCGACGCCTTCGACCCCAAGTCCCGTTAGGAGCACGGCTGTGTCCACTGTAGACCCGAACGCGGGGCCGAGCGGCGACACCGTGTACGACGGGGCCGCCGGGGAATTCGTTCCGCCGCAGGAGATCGCCGCCGCGCGGGGCGAATCGCTGCTGCGGGTGCTCGGGCTTCAGGTGGAGTTCCGCACCCGCGATGGCGTGGCCAAGGTCCTCAACGGCGTCTCCTACCACGTGAACGCCGGCGAAACCCTCGCGGTGCTGGGGGAGTCGGGTTCCGGGAAGAGCGTCACCGCGCAGACGATCATGGGCATCCTGGACACCCCGCCGGCGTTCGTCACCGCCGGCTCGGTGACGTTCAAGGGCGAGGAGTTGCTGACCGCGTCCGCCGAGCGTCGCCGGAAGGTGCGGGGCGAGGGCATCGCCATGATCTTCCAGGACGCGCTGTCCGCGCTGAATCCGGTGTTCACGGTGGGCTTCCAGATCGCCGAGCAGCTGCGGCTGCGGCGCGGCATGGGCCGGGCCGAGGCCCGCGCCGCCGCGATCGACCTGCTGGAGCAGGTCAAGATCCCGCATGCCGCCGGCCGGTTCGGTGACTACCCGCACCAGTTCTCCGGCGGCATGCGGCAGCGCGCGATGATCGCGATGTCGCTGGCGCTGGACCCGGAGGTGCTCATCGCCGACGAGCCCACGACCGCGCTCGACGTCACTGTGCAGGCGCAGATCATGGACCTGCTCGCGGAGATCCAGCGCGAGCGCGAGATGGGCATGGTGCTGATCACCCATGACCTCGGCGTGGTCGCCGAGGTGGCCGACCGGATCGCGGTGATGTACGCCGGCCGGATCGTGGAGTCGGGCCCGGCCGGGGACATCTACCGCAGGCCCGGGCACCCGTACACCGTCGCGCTGCTGGAGTCGCTGCCCCGGCTGGACCTCAAGGGACAGCGGCTCAACACCATCAAGGGCCTGCCGCCGAGCCTGACCGACATCCCGCCGGGCTGCCCGTTCCACCCGCGCTGCCGGCTGGCCCAGGACATCTGCCGGCAGCGGGTGCCGGAACCCGTGCTGATCGAGGCCGACCGGTCCAGCGCGTGCCACTTCACCGGGGAGCTGATGGACCGTGTCTGAGCCGATCCTCGAGGTGACGGACCTGGTCAAGCACTTCCCGGTGCAGGTCGGCGTGCTGTTCAAGCGGACCGTCGGGCACGTCCACGCGGTCGACGGCGTGTCGTTCTCACTGGCCCGCGGCGAGACGCTCGGCGTGGTGGGCGAGTCGGGTTGCGGCAAGTCGACGCTCGCGCAGGTGCTGATGCGGCTGGAAAAAGCGACGTCGGGGTCCGTGCGGTTCGAGGGCCGGGACATCTTCTCGTTGCGGGGTCAGGAACTTCGACGACTGCGCCGGGACGTCCAGATCGTGCTGCAGGACCCGTACACATCGCTGAATCCCAGGATGACCGTCGGCGACCTGGTCGGCGAGCCGTACGAGATCCACACCGATGTCGCGCCCCGAGGCGACCGCCGGCGCCGGGTGCAGGAGCTGCTGGAGCTGGTCGGGCTCAACCCCGAGCACATCAACCGGTATCCGCACCAGTTCTCCGGCGGGCAGCGGCAGCGCATCGGCATCGCCCGCGCGCTGGCGCTGCGACCCAAGGTGATCATTTGCGACGAACCGGTGTCCGCGCTGGACGTCTCGGTGCAGGCGCAGGTGATGAACCTGCTCGGTGAGCTGCAGACCCAGTTCGACCTGTCGTACGTGTTCATCGCGCACGACCTGTCCGTGGTGCGGCACCTGTCCAACCGGGTCGCCGTCATGTACCTCGGCAAGATCGTCGAGATCGGCACGGACGAGCAGATCTATGAGCATCCGTCACATCCCTACACCCAGGCGCTGCTGTCCGCGGTGCCGGTGCCCGACCCGGACAAACGCGGCCGGCGCGAGGTGATCCGGCTGACCGGGGACGTGCCGAGCCCGGTCGATCCGCCGTCGGGCTGCCGGTTCCGCACGCGCTGCTGGAAGGCTCAGGACATCTGCGCGGAGCAGGAGCCGGCGCTGGTGGACCGGCTGGGCCATCCGAGCGCATGCCACTTCGCCGAGGAGCGTCCTCGGGTCGTGCCGGTCTAGGAGGTCACGTCGACGAAGGTGAGTGTCCGAGGTCGCGCCTCAGTCCCGCGGCCAGCTGAACGGCGCGTGCTGGCGCAGGTTGGCCATCGCCCGGTGCTGGACCGCGCGGACCGCCGTCGGGGTGCACCCGACCAGGCCCGCGGTCTGCTCGGCGGACAGGCCGAGCACCACCCGCAGCACGAGGACCTCACGCTGCCGCGCGGACAGCGGGGCCAGCAGCCGCGTCATCGTGACGCTCACCTCGGCCTGTGGCGAACGCTGCTCCGGACCGGGCGCCTGCGTCGGCTGGTCCGGGACTTCGGGCATCGGCAGCGACGGGTCGCGCTCCGCCGTTCGGGCCGCGACCTTCTGCCGGGCGATGTCGTAGGCCAGGGCCAGGAACGATCGATCCCGTTCCCGCCAGTTCTGCAGGGCCAGCAGCAGGGCGAGACACACCTCCTGCGCCACGTTGTCGGCGGAGCCGTACGAGCGGTCCGTCCGGCCGATGCGGGCCCGGCAGTACCGCAGCACGACCGGCTGGACCGACTCCAGCAGCAGGTGGGTCGCGAGCGGATCGCCGTCGGCGGCGGAGCTGATGAGCTCACGCAACAGCTCGTCCTGGGCTCCGTACGGTGGCCTCGCGGCCAGCTGCTCGACGGTGGGCGCGGGATTGGCGCCTCCGACGCAGTTTGTGATCGTCGCGGCGAGGCGTGCCGTTGGCTGCAGGAGATTCGCCGATCTTCGCTGCAACCAGGTGTCGTGTCGGTCGACCCGCGTCACCGGAACCACCGGCCGGCGTCGACAGGGCACGAGGAAATGGTCATCGGCTTGCGCCTCCGGATCTGGTGGAGTGCCGCATGCCGGCCGTGGCCGCGGGCTCCGACCGGTGCGGGCCGAATCCGTTGGCGAGCTGCGAACGCCGGTGAGCTCCCGCGGTCGGGTCGAGACCCGCAGCTGGCCGCCATGAATGACGGACGACGCTGCCGAGGACCGGGGCAGAACCGTGTGTCGACGACCGGCTTCGGCTGCCGGAGCAGTCGGTGGGCTGGCCGTCGTAGTGCGCAGTAGCCAAAAGCCTAGGTCAGACCGCTCAACCCGACCGGATTGTTCCCTCGAAAGAGTGGTCTTGTTCCCCTTGACGCGGTAACTCGCGATCTCACCATCGGTAACCGATCACGCGAACGGCGTAGGGCGGCAGATCTTGCTGCGACTGGCCGCAGCCGGGTTCGCCCGTCGGCCGGCAGCGGGCGCGACTCGCTGGTCAGGCGGCACGCGAGGACTACTGTGGGCAGCACAGTCCCGGCCCGGGGCGTGGACTGGGCGATCAGGTCTCGCGACACGAACTCGGGGGCGTGCTTCGGTCCGTGTGGATTCGCGCCGGGCCCGTACGATGGCGGCCGGTGTGATCAAGGCCGGCGTGACCAAGGACTGCGCGACAGCGATTCCACGACGACGGGTGGCGGCGGTGAGCAGCGACCGCGCGGTGAGAATCGCGGCGGCGATCAACGGGTTGGCACAGGCCGAGGGAGTGCCGGTGTCCATCCGCCATGTCAGCCAGGCCTGTGCCGACGCCGTGGACGCGGTCGGCGTGGCGGTGTACCTGATCAGCGAGTTCGGCCTGGGGGAGCCGCTGTACGCGACGGATCCGGTCAGCGAGCACATCACCGAGCTCCAGGTGACCCTCGGTGAGGGCCCGGCCACGATGGCCCTGGAGGAGCACCGGCCGATCCTGGAGCCGGACATGACGGGCGTGCACGCCCAGCGGACGTGGCCGCTGTTCGGCCCGGAGTCCGTCGCCGACGGTGTGCTCGGGGTGTTCGCGTTCCCGCTGACGATGGGGGCGATCGCCGTCGGGGCGCTGGAGATCTACCGTCCCAGGACGGGGCCGCTGTCGGCCACCGAGCTCGATGACGCGTTCGTGTTCAGCGACATGGCGATGCAGCTGATCCTGGACGCCGTCGACGACGACCCCGCGATGATGGAGGCCACACTGCTGGCCAGTGACTTCGGCCTGCGCTGGGCCGAGCTGCACCAGGCGGTCGGCATGGTCTCCGCCCAGCTGGACAGCGAGGTGACAACGGCGTTCCTGCGGTTGCGGGCGCACGCCTTCCGAACTGGCCGCCGACTGCTGTCGGTGGCGGATGATGTGGTCAACGGGCGATTGCGGTTCGACGAGGAATCCAGCGATGACAGCGAGCCGACCCCGTGACTGATGTCTGAAGGGCTAAGAGGTGGCAGGGCATGTTGGACCGACAGATCACCCAGACGTTCGTGGAGCTGGCTGACACCCTTGTGGTCGGGTTCGACATCATCGAGATCCTCCAGACGCTCACTGAGCGCTGTGTGGACCTTCTCGACGTCGACGCGGCCGGCATCCTGCTGGTCGATGCCAGGGGCACGCTGCAGATGGTCGCCGCGTCGACCGAGCAGGCAAGGCTGTTGGAGCTGTTCCAGGTCCAGGACGAGGATGGCCCCTGCCTGGACTGCTTCCACACCGGCGAGCAGGTGGCGTGCGCCGATCTGACCACGGAGCCGCAGCGCTGGCCCCGGTTCGCCGCTGTCGCGCGGGAACGGGGATTCGCCGCCGTGCAGGCCGTGCCGCTGCGGCTGCGCGACCAGGTCATCGGCGCGATGAACCTGTTCCGGGCCGAGGCCGGCGCCATCCCCGCGGACACGATCGCGGTCGCCCAGTCGTTCGCCGACGTCGCCACGATCGGCATCCTGAACATGCGGGCCCTGGCCCGCAGCGAGCAGGTGGCCGAGCAGCTCCAGATCGCGCTGACCAGCCGCATCGTGATCGAGCAGGCCAAGGGTGCGCTGGCCGAGCGCCGGAAGGTCAGCGTCGGTGAGGCGTTCACCCTGCTGCGCGCCTATGCCCGCAGCCACAGCCGGCCGTTGACCGACGTGGCGCGGGCTGTCGTCAACCGTGACCCCACCGTCGCCGACCTCACCCTGCGCAAGCCGCGGTGAGCCGGCAGCTCGCCACGAGCCGCGCTTGTCCTTGAGTTCGGCGGCCAGGGTGCGGCGTTGCCCGCCGAGCTTGGCGAGCGGGTGACGGTCGTGTGGCAGCGAACCGGTCCACGGTCACGTCGTCGGCCGGCGTCAGCGTGTTACACCCGAAGGTGCGGTGGGCGAACGGATCGACCGCCACCGGCTTACGTTGATTGGTCGACGACGATGGGAAGGGGGCCGTCGAGCACGCCTGACAGGAGCGCCCCGTGGAGACCTTGCTCAAGACCCTGGCCGCGATGGCCCAGCACGTTCAGCCCCATGAACACCGGTCGGACTGGCGCGAGGTGCTGGGCCGGGTGCTGCTGGACGCGCGTCCGAAGGAACGGCCGCGCAGCTTCCTGCGGGCCCTGGTGGAGAGCGTGGCGGTCTGCGGCGTGGCGGACATGGCGGCGCTGTCCGTGCTGGTCGACGACGGCCGGTGGCTGCGGGTGACGATGACGGCCGGCGACTTCGGCGACTGGACCGGCCGGGTCGTCCCGGTCGAGGGATCGGCGGCCGCGCTGGCCATCGAGGCCGGCCGTGCGGTGCTGCTCGGCGACATCGAACGGGACAGCGGCGCGGTGCGCGCGGGACGCCGCGTCCGGGTGGGCCCCGCGCTGGTCGCGCCGGTGTGGCTGGACTCGCGAATGGTCGGAGTGGTGGCGCTCGGCCGGCACGTGGGCGGCCCCGAGTTCGGCGAGACCGATCTGGACATGCTCGTCGGCTTCGCCGAACACATGGGGTGGTCGATCACCTGGTGCGAGGGCGAAGACCCGCCGGAGCCGATCACCGGAGCCGAGTACGCCGTGATCGCCGACCGGACGGCGGCCGCCCTGTTCGACGTCACACTGGAGTTGTCCAGGATCGGGGCAGCGGCCGACGAGGACGTCCGCCGCCGCCTGGCCGGCTCGATCGCGATGCTGGCGACCGCGATGGACCGATTGCACGGACGGCTGCGCGGCGGCGACCCGGATTCACGGCCGGACCTGCGCCGCGACCTCACGGCTGTTTTCCTCGAGGAGACCGCGGCCCAAGGGCTGGTGGCGCAGGCCGACGTGCCGCCGGCCCTTGGCGCGGTGACGTCGGCGGCGGCGTGTGCCGACATGGCGACGTGGATCGAGCGCGGCGTGCGCTTGGCGGCGCAGTGCGGGGCGATGCCGTCGGTGTCGCTCGGGGTCGTCGCCGAACCGGCGGCCGTCCGGCTCGAACTCCGTTACCAGGGGCGAAGACCCGCCACTGACATGCTCGCCGGCACCGAGACACGGGCGGCGCCCGACGGCGCTGTCGTGCTGAGCCGTGCGTTCGGGTCCGCGCGGTGAACGCGGCGGGGACGCACTCGTCTGATCCTGGTCTGCGGCGTGCCATCGGACGCGCCGCCGTGGAGTACGCGCGGCACGGCTGGACGGTGGTGCCGGTGTCGCACTTCGACGGCCGGCACTACGACTGTGTTCAGGCGGACTGCTCCGAGGAGAGCCTGCATCCGGTGTGGCGGATGTGGCAGAACCGGGCCAGCTCGGACCCGAAGGTGGTCGCCAACTGGTTCCGGATGCTCACCCTGTCCGTCGCGGTCCGCACCGGCGTGTCGTTCGACGTGGTGAGCCTGCCCGAGGTCACCGCGACCAGGGTGCAGGCCGCGCTGGGTGAACGGCTGGCGACGCCGGTGGCGGTGTGGCGGGAACGAGGCCGGCGCCTGTTCTGGGTCGAGCTGGACCTGCCGTGGCGGCCCGTGCTGGGCCAGTTGGACGGGCGGGTGTGCGGAGAGGACGACTGGGCGCCGGCCCCACCGACACCGACCCGTCACGGGCCTTTGCAGTGGGCGGTCGATCCGGAGCAGACGGACTGGACGGTCGCCCGGCACGCCGACTTCCTCGCCGCGCTGGCGACGGTGGCCGGCTGACCTCGGCGAGCGCGTGCCGCGTCCGGCACGCCTCCCTGCTGGAGTGGTGAACGGTCCTCAGTCCGCTCGGGTCGAGTCGTTGTCGAGCAGGGCGCTCATCTGCTCGCGGCGCACGCCTGCTTCAGGTGGCGGGCCAGTGTCCGCAGCGCGACGGGGACCGGCTGGCGCACATAGTGGGCGCACCTGGCCCTGGCTTGCCGCGCAAACGGGAGACGCCCGCGCACGGGACGATTCACCTGCACGCACGAGTGGCGCTCACACGGCGGGTCCCGAGCGAACGCCCGTGATCGCGAAGCGCTCGATGTCGCTCACGTGGCCACCGGTCGACACCGCGATGGTGAGGACGCTGTTCGCCGGCGCGGTGAAGGAAACCCGGGCCGTCCACGGCGTGTTCTGACCGCCGGCCGGGATGCCGCCGCTCTGCCCGACGACCTTCTCGTCGGCGAGGCGGCGCACCTGCACGCGCAGGCTCTCGTCCACACCGGTGATCCGGCCGCCGATCGTCACCGGCGAGGCGACCGTCGCGCCGTACGCGGGCGTGGTCAACGTCAGCTGGTCCGTGTCGTCGGTGCCGACGACCTCCCACGGCGTGTCCGGTCCGGAGCCGACCTTGATCAGGTGGAGCACGGCGGCCGTGGACATCGTGCCGTTCGGCAGCTTGTACCCGACGCCGGCATGCGCGTCCGTGCCGTTCTGCGTCACGGTGGTGACCTGGTCGAGGGTGGTGTAGCCGAGGTAGCCCTGGGTGAACGACTGAGCCGTCAGACCGGCGTCGAGGTGCCAGGGATCGTGACCGCCCGCCCGGTAGCTGACCTGCCACGCCGCCGCCTGCTGCTCGTCGGCGAACGGCCACAGCGGTTGGTAGCTTGCGGCGGACGCCGGCGCGGTGTTCGTGGGTTTGCTGGCCGCGGCCGACATGGCCGTCGTCGACACTGCCGCCGGGTGCGTGGTGTTCGAGTTCGGCGCCGCGGTATCGGACGGCGAGCGGGTGACGACGAACGCGATGGCGGCGGCGAGAACCACAGCGGCGGCGACGACGATCCACCACCTTCGACTCGGACCGTTCATGACGTCCACCTCTCGTGACACAGTTCGTCGCCTTTGTGTCGCGAGTCGTTACCCCGGTCAACGTCCTGACCACCGCGGTGAGCGCTGGCGTCGGCGGAGAAAACCGAACGAGGACGTGCTCCTCGGTCATCCCGGTGATCGTGGGCCAGTGGGCGCTTTTGCTCCTGACGCGGCGCGTCCGCCCCGACGTAGCCTGTGGCAGGTCGGCTCGGCCGGTGGCCTGACCGGAGGCAGAGGGGGCGCTGGGGTGCGGCAGGGCAGACACGACTCCGTCCCCACCAGGTTGCTCGCCCAGTTCGTGGGGTCGTTGGCCGGTACGGGTTCGCGCGCCCGTGTTGTCCGCCTGGTGACCGATCTGTCCCGCCGGGTCCTCGACGCGCCGGCTGTCGGCGTGCTGCTCGTCGACCGCGACGGCGTGCTGGCGACCGCCGGCTCACCCGACGACGAGCGATTCGCCGAACTCTTCGCGCGGCAGGCGCGGGCCGGGCCGGTCCGAGAGTGCTACCTCGCCGGCCAGCCGGTCGCGTTGAGCCACGGCGGCGCGCTCGAGCAGGGGCTTGCCGGCTTCGCGGCGGCGATGGACCGGGCCGGGGTGACGGTCGTCGACGTCGCTCCGCTGCGCGTCCACCAGGTCGTCCTCGGGGCACTGGCGGTCTTCCTGGACACCCCGCCGACCGCCTCCTACCAGCGGTTGCGTCAGCTCGTCCAGGTGGTCGCCGCGCTTGGCCTGACCACCCAGGAACTCCGCCACGACCTGTGCTCGGCGACCGACGCCATCGAGGACCTGTACGCCGCGCTGACCCGGCGGGCGCGGATCGAGCAGGCGACCGGCGTCATCGCGGAGCGGTGCCAGGTCACCATCGACGACGCGGCCTGCATGATCCGTGAGTGCGCGATCTCGCGGCAGCTTGCGCTGCACCAGCTCGCGGACCTGATTCTCACCGGTCGGAACGACTTGTTCGACTGAGGCCGTCCGTTGTGGACGTGCCGGCGCTGTGAACCTTTTCGGCGCGAATCGCGTGGTCACTCCTACAGCCGAGCCGAGCGAGGGTTGGGGGAGTGACATGACGGCCGTCAGCCAGCCAAGCCTGGTGCTCATCGGGAGATACCGGCTCGACGCGCCGCTGGGGCGGACCAGCGACGGTTGGTTCTGCCGGGCCCACGACCTCGTCCTGGGCCGGCCCGTCACGGTCAGGATGTTCGAGTCGACGGTGACCGCGGCGGCGGCGCGCACGTTCGCCGAGCGGGCCAAGTCGCTGGTCAGCCTGCGGCACGGCCACCTGGTGGCGCTGTACGACGGCGGCGTCGCTGACGGCAACCCCTACCTGGTGTTCGAACCGGTGGACGGGTTCGAGTCGCTGGACGCCACGTCCGACCTGCCGTTGTCCGTGTCGGACACCGCCAGCCTCGGCGCTGGGCTGGCCGACGCGTTGGCCCGTGTGCACGCGAAGGGGTTCGTCCACGGCGATCTGACCCTCGCGAGCGTGCTGGTCGACGCGAACGGGCAGCGGCGCCTGATGGGCTTCGGGCCCACTCGGGACGGCACCGCGCCGGCGGATGTGCACGCACTCGGGCTGGTGCTGCGGCAATGCCTGAGCGGGCGCGATGAGGTCCGGCTCAACGGCACGGTCCCGTCGCCGTTGGCCCGTGTGCTGACCGCGATGACAAGTCCGGACGCCGCGCGACGTCCGAGCGCGGCGGCCTGTGCCCGACGACTGAGCCAGGTGGCGGGCCTGCTGGATGCCGGACGCCGGTTGCCGACGGCGGCCGCGGTGCGACGGGGCCGGGTGACTGGGCTCGCCGCTGTCGGCGGTCTGGTCGCCGTGGGCGCGATCGCGTTCGCATCCACCGTGCAGCACCACCAGGCCGAGCCGGCGGCGGCCGCACCCGTGCCGACGACGTCCTCGCAGTTCCCGCTGCCCGTCCCGCCACCTGGGCAACCGGTGTCACACCCACCGCTGCCTACGACGACGAGGCACGCGCCGACCACAAGCGTGCGCCCTACGACGAGCGCGGATCCGACGACAAGCGCGGATCCGACGTCCGGGACACAACCGCCGACGACCACTGCCACGACGACCAGCGTGGACCCGACAACCACCGCGAACGTGCCGCCCGGCCTGGCCAAGAAGCCGGGCGGGAAGCCGCCCGGGTTGCTCAAGAAGTGGTTCGGGCTGGATGACGACGACTGGCACTGGCCGTTCGACTGGTGAGCTCGGTGAACGTCAAGGTCATCTGACACACGGTCCGACCCGTTCTCGTGGCAGTCTGGAAGCAGGCCACGAGGCGGAGGCGGGCTAACGGCCCCTGCCGAGGCGGCGATGCTCGGCGCAGGGGGTGGCGGCATGACGGCTGTTCAGGCGGACAGACGGGTGCGCGGGCTGGCCCGGCTGGGTGGGACGACCCCCGGCGTGCTGGGCGGGTTCGCGCTGTCCCTCATCCTGGTCGCGCTGCTGGCCGGCGCCTTGACCGGCCTCGGCGTGCAGAACCGCGCGCAGGCGGTGGACGATCTCGCCGCCCGCAGCGGACCGCTGAGCGTCGCGGCGGAGCAGATCTACCAGTCGTTGTCGGACGCCGACGCCACGGCCACCGGCGCTTTCCTGTCCGGTGGGCTCGAACCGGCGGCCACCCGGCAGCGCTACGAGGCGGACATCGCGCAGGCGTCGGGCACGCTCGCGATCGCGGTCGCCGCCCGGGAACCGGCCGACATCACGGCGTCGGGCAGCGCGCTGGCGACGTTGTCCGAACAGCTGCCGGTCTACGCGGGCCTGGTCGAGACGGCCAGGGCGGACAACCAGCAGGGCTTGCCGCTCGGGGCCGCCTATCAGCGGGAGGCGTCCACGCTCATGCGCACGCGGCTGCTGCCGATGGCGCAGGACCTCTACCGCTCGGAGACGGCCCAGGTCACCGCCGACCAGGACGGCGCTGGCGCGTTCCCGATCGTGGAGCTGTTACTTGGCCTGATAGTCCTCGGCCTGCTCGTGGCGGCCCAGGTAGTGCTGTTCCGCCGGACGAATCGCGTGTTCAACGTGGGTCTGCTCGGCGCGACCGCGGCGACTCTGGTGTCCCTGCTGTGGGTCATGGTCTCCGGCATCGCGGTGATGGGTGACATCAGTGCGAGCCAACGCGACGGTTCGACCCAGGTGGACGTGCTGGCCGCGGCCAGAATCGCGACGCTGGCAGCCCGCGCGGACGAGACGTTGACACTGGTCGCCCGGGGCGCCGGCCAGGCGTACCAGGCGGACTTCGTCCAGGTGGACAAGCAGTTGGGCGGCCTGCTCACCACGGCCGGGAACCAGGCCACCGACAGCGGCGTCCGGGCGAAGATCGATGCGGCGAAGGCGGATCACGCGGCGTGGACCACCGCGCACGGCACGCTGCGCAAGGCCGACGACTCCGGCGACTACGGCGGGGCGGTGACGGTGGCGATCGGCACCGCCCCGGATAGCGCGGCGACTGCCTTCGACAAGCTCGACAGCGACCTGCGCGAGGCCATCGACCAGACCAGGTCGGCCTTCACCAGCAAGGTGACCGGGGCCGGCAACGCGCTCAACGGCGTCGTCGCGGTGGTCGCGGTGCTGGCGGTGCTGACGGCGGCCGGCGCGGGCGCCGGGATCTGGCGACGACTCAGGGACTACCGATGAGCAAGCGCGCATTAGCGGTATTGGCCACCGTGTTCGTGCTGTCCGGCTGCACATCGGTGGCCACGACGGTGATTCCGAACGTGACGGCGCAGGTGCCGGTGCCGGGCAACGCGAGCGTGGCGGCGGTGCCCACGGCGGCCGCCGGCGACCAGTGCGCGAACCCCCTGGCGAGCCTGCGTCCGCCCAACCCGCTGCCGGCGCCCGGACAGATGCCGGCCGGCTCGACGATGGCCAAGATCGTGCAGCGCGGCAAGCTGATCGTCGGGGTGGACCAGAACACGTTCCACATGGGCTTCCGCGACCCGTCCACCGGCCAGATCCAGGGCTTCGACATCGACATGGCGCGGGCGGTCGCGCAGGCCCTGTTCGGCGACCCGAACGCGGTGCAGCTCAAGGTGCTCACGTCCGACCAGCGCATTCCGGCGCTGCAGAACGGGGACGTGGACATCGTGGTGCGGACGATGACCATCACCTGCGACCGTCTCAAGCAGGTCGCCTTCTCCGCCGTCTACTACGACGCCAAGCAGCGGATCCTGGTCAAGCAGAACTCCCCGATCGACGGGCCGGACGCGCTCGCCGGCAAGCGGGTGTGCGCGACCAAGGGATCCACGTCGCTGGCCGCCGTCGCGGCGCTGCCGGTCAAGCCGGTGCCCGTGTCGGTGTCGGACTGGACCGACTGCCTGGTCATGCTCCAGCAGGGACAGGTGGACGCGGTGTCGACCGACGACGTGATCCTGGCCGGCATGACGGCGCAGGACCAGTACACGAAGATCGTCGGCGCGCCGCTGGCCGACGAGCCGTACGGCATGGCGATGCCGTTGCAGAACCAGGACTTCGTCCGGTTCGTCAACGGGGTGCTGGCGAACATCGAGGCCGGCGGCTCGTGGACGGCGTCCTACCAGCGCTGGCTGGGCGGCCTGCTGCCCGGCGCCGCGCCGGCGCCGCCGACGCCGCAGTACCGGGACTGATCGGCATGCTCACCGTCGACGAAGCGGATCGCGCGCTGGCCCGGCTCGGCGCGGACAGCGACCGGATCGCCCAGGCCGTGTTGACCATGGACGACCGCCCGGGCTACCACCTGCTGGCCGGCGCCCTGACCGGCACGACCGAGCGGCGCTGGGGCGTGGCCAGCATCGCGCTCAACGCGCTGTGGGACGATTTCTCGACGTACCGCACGCTTCTGGACGAGGCCCAACAGATACGAGGTCGCCGGTCCCGGCTCGGCGAGGCCGACCTGACCGAGCTGACCACCCTGGTCACCCGGCTCACCGACCTCTCGGCGCCGATGGGCGCCACCTGCACGATGGTGACCGACCTCCTCGACGCGGTGGAAGCGGCCTGGCGCGAGGTGGTCGACCGGCTCGACCCGCTCGACGGCGAGCTCCGCGCAGCCCGGACGCTCGCGGCCTCGCTCGGTGTCGAGGAGCCCGAGCTCGACCGGGTCGCTGACGAGCTCGCCGAGATCCGGCGCCGCACCGCCGCCGATCCGCTGGCCGCGCCGGCCCTGCCGCACGAGCTGGCGGATCGGATCACCGCGGTCCGGACCGAACTGGCGGCGCTGGCCAAGGCCCGGGACTCGCTGGCCGAGCAACTGGACCGGCTCGACGCGCTGATCGACGAGATCGCCGAGGTGGGTACGCGGATCCGGGCCGCGCACGTGATCGTGCTGGAGAAGATCGCTTCGCCGGGGCTGGCGCCGTTCACGGATCCCGTGCCGGCGCTGCGGACCAGGCTGGCCGAACTGCCGGCGTTGTCCGGTCGGCTGAAGGAGCTCGCCGCCGCGCTGGACCGTCTCCGGGCGGACGCGAGCGCCGCCCTGGCCGACGCCCAGGATCGGCTGGCCTCGGCCACCGGGCTGCTCGACCGCCGGCTCGAACTGCGCGGACGGCTGGACGCCTACCACGCGAAGGCGAAGCATCTCGGGTACGCCGAAGACCTCGATCTGCTTGCGGTGCACCGGGAAGCCCGCGTCCTGCTGTACACGGTCCCGTGCGACCTGGCTGCCTCGACCAGGGCGGTCAAGCGGTATCAGGAAGCGCTCCAGGCTCGACGGGAGGCACGATGACGAGCTGTGCACGCCCCGGCTGCGGCGGCGAGATCGACGAGGAGGGCTTCTGCGACACGTGCGGCCTCGCCGCCGCCTCCGCGCCGTCGCCGTCGATGTCAACAAGGTCTGAGGTCACGGCGTCAACGGGGTCCTTGACGTCCTGGAGCGCGCCGACGAGCGGCACCGCGGCGTCCCGCGCCACGCACGGATCCGGCCGGTCCCGGGGGCGTGATCTGCTGGGCGAAGGCATCGTCGAGATCGCGAGCGTGCCGCGCCGCGATCCCCGCGACGCCGTGCTGGCCGACCCCAGCGTGCCGGAGAGCAAGCGGTTCTGCAGCAGCTGCGGGTCGAAGGTGGGGCGGGGCCGGGACGACCGGCCGGGCCGGACGGAAGGCTTCTGCCCCAAGTGCGGGCACGGCTTCTCCTTCGTCCCGAAACTGGCCGAGGGGGAGCTGGTCCAGGGCCAGTACGAGGTCCTCGGCTGCCTGGCGCACGGCGGGCTGGGCTGGATCTACCTCGCGACGGACCACGCCGTCGCGGACCGCTGGGTGGTGCTCAAGGGACTGCTGGACTCCGGGGACGCGGACGCGATGGCGGCGGCCGTCGCCGAGACCCGGTTCCTGGCGCAGGTGGAGCACCCGGCCATCGTGCGGATCTTCAACTTCGTCGAGCACCGCGGCACCGGCTACATCGTGATGGAGTACGTCGGCGGCACCTCGATCAAGGACGTGATCAAGCAGCGCCGGCAGGCCGGCGACCCGAGCGCGTGCCTGCCGCTCACCCAGGCCATCGCCTACACCCTCAAGGTGCTGCCGGCGCTGGGACACCTGCACGAGAGCGGCCTGGTGTACTGCGACTTCAAGCCGGACAACGCGATTCACGGCGGCGACCAGCTCAAGCTGATCGACCTCGGCGCGGTGCGGCGGGTGGACGACCAGGTGAGCCCGATCTACGGCACGGTCGGCTACCAGGCGCCGGAGATCGGCAAGGAGCTGCCGTCGCCGGCGTCCGACCTCTACACGGTCGGCCGGTCGCTGGCGGTGATGACGTTCCCGTTCGACTTCCACAACGACTTCCCGGACACGTTGCCGGGCGCGGACTCGGTGCCGCTGCTGGCCGAGCACGAGTCCTTCCACCGTCTGCTGCTGCGCGCCACGCAGCGCGATCCGGCGCTGCGGTTCGCCTCGGCGGGGCAGATGCGCGAGCAGTTGGAGGGAGTGTTCCGTGAGGTCGCGGCGGCCGAGGACGGCGAGCCGAGACCGGGGCCGTCGGCCGAGTTCACGGCGGAACGGCGCAGCTTCGGCGTGTCCGGCCCGCCGTCCGCCGCCGAGGTGGCCGCCGCGCTCCCGGTGTCCAAAGTGGACGCCGAGGATCCGGGCACGGTGTTCCTGGCTGGCATCTCCGTGACCGAGCCGGAAGCGCTGATCGCGGAGCTGTCCGGCGCGCCGGCCCACGGCGTCGAGGTGGGACTCCGGCTGGCTCGGGCCCGGATCGAGCTCGGTGACACCGCCGGCGCCACGACGGCCCTGGACGCGATCGAGACCGAGTCCGGCGACTGGCGCGTCGAATGGCACCGGGGCCTGGCCGCGCTGGCCGAGAACCGGCCGCTGCGGGCGCGCACGTCGTTCGAGGCGGTCTACGATCTGGTTCCCGGCGAGACGGCGCCGAAGCTGGCCATCGCCGCCTGCGCCGAACTCACCCGCGACACCGCCGCCGCGGACCGCTACTACCGGCTCGTCTGGCGCACCGACCGGAGCTTCATCAGCGCGGCGTTCGGACTGGCCCGGGTGCTTCGCGCCGGGGGAAGCCGAGCCGAGGCGGTGGACGTGCTGGAGTCGGTGCCGGACACGTCGAGCCACCACCTGGTCGCGCAGTTGGCCGCGATCCGCTCGCGGATAGCCGTCGGCCGAGCCGATGGACTGTCCGAAAAGGACCTGGTGCTCGCCGGAAACCGGTTGGGCGGCCTGGAATTGGACAACGCGCGGCGGATAAACGCCGAACGGGAGCTGTTGGAGGCCGCGTACGAGTGGACGAAGGCCGGTTCCGGATCTGGCACGGTGCTCGGACGCCGACTCGTGGGGGACGACCTGAGGCGCGGCATGGAGGGCTGCTACCTGGCGCTGGCCCGGCAGGCCTCGACCCGTCTCGACCGCATCGCCTGGGTGGACCGGGCCAACCAGATTCGGCCGAGAACATGGTTCTGACGAGCTGCCCGGCATGCGGCGACCAGGTCGGTCCGGCGGACCGGTACTGCGAGGGGTGCGGCGCGGGCCTGCGGCTGCGCCGGACCCCGCCGGACGCCGTGGCCGGCCGCGACCGCGCCGAACACGACCTCACCCTGGTCGCGGGGGTGAGCGACCGCGGCTCCCTCCGTGCGCGCAACGAGGACGCGATGGCCTTCGCGGTCGTCGGAGCCCCGGCCGAGCCGGAGGCGATCGTCGCGATCGTCTGCGACGGCGTCGGATCCACCGAACGGGCGGCCGAAGCGGCCCGGGCCGCCTCCGACGCCGCCTTGGCCGAGATCGTCGACCGGCTGGCCGACGGCGCGGACGCCGACGAGGCAACACATCGCGCCGTCGTCAGGGCGTACGCGGCGGTGCGCGTGCTGGGAGATCCGGAGACGAGCGCGCCGTCCTGCACCTTCGTCTCCGCGGTGGCCACGAAACAGGCGATCACGGTCGGCTGGATCGGCGACAGCCGGGCCTACTGGGTCGCCGACGGCGACAGCCGACTGCTCACGCGGGACGATGCCGACCCCGTTGCCGGCGCGCTCATCCGAT
>Ga0307511_10001537_pt1 | contig 24411 bp, 13 predicted proteins | sample 13_EM_MG_FD_200266 | JGI IMG/M metagenome (GOLD analysis project Ga0307511, IMG submission 200266) | Populus trichocarpa ectomycorrhiza microbial communities from riparian zone in the Pacific Northwest, United States - 13_EM | ecosystem: Host-associated > Plants > Roots > Unclassified | place... | reverse complement strand
TGGCTCCTATGTATACACTAAAACTCTGGTTTTAATTTGAGCCTATTTGCATTATAATTCGATTTTTTAACAATTAAATACATGCATCCCTGAAGTGCGCCGGATCCCGGTAATGCGCCGGATCCCGGTCAAATACGTTAGCCTGTCCCTGATACTATAAAAACCGAACTCATCAACTATTCCACCTGTTTACCAAGGAAATGTTCAAAATACCACAGGGTTTTTAAACTGCCATGCTTAGTACTTAATCTGCCACCAGCGATATGATACTCAGCAGCGGTACGAGATACAACAATTTGGAGCGACAGAAAATTGGGGTTGTGTTGAGGCAAGAGTTTATGTCTTCTGAACACTTTAAATATGTATGCTATGGATACGTGGGCAATCGATAGTGGCTATACATTCTTCTATCCAAAACCTAGTACTACTCGGAGAATTGTCAGATGTCGGCTCCAAAACCAGTTTCCTTGTTATGTTCTTGCAGTTTGCAATCAGTAGGATGTGTGGGAATAGCAAAAATTGATCCTGATAATACGTGTTTCGGAGCAGCGTTACCTACGCCCGCAGTCGCAAACAGAGAGCGCTGGTTGTTGAGCGCTGGTTGTTTCCGCTTGGTCGCCGAAATCAAAAATGCCAAAGGGTAGAACGATACTTGTATACATATGTTTAAGTGTAGCTGTTCCGGTAGCTATTTTAAATTTTTTCCTTTTTTTCCTTTTCCTTTCTTCCTAGCAAACTCTCATAGCCAGCATTAAATTTTATACAGCATGCTATATAAAGCGCCCCCCTAAATATTTTTTTTTAATATTCAGTACTACATGCGGCCCTGTAGAAGGCCATGGTGAGCCCGGAAACCGGGGAGGATTCAAGGGCGGTCGAGTTAATCCAGCCTGGTACAATATCGCAAAGTAAAGTGACGGCCTGCTAGCTCGCCGAGCCGGAAGTTTCAGGAACGGAATGAGGTCCAGAAACCTGTTTTCCGTCCTCCAAAAAAGCAAAAGGGCGGCTTGCCAACCTTTGAATCTACCCGGGTTTGCGGGGTTTCGTAATACATCCCTTAAGGATATGCACACAAATAATTGCATTGAAAGAAAAAAAAAAAAGTTGCGGTAGCCAGAGTCGTACGGTAGCATCTTGAACATTGGCTTGCCAAATTGATTGCTTAGACATTAAGGCCCAGGTCTTTCGAGAAGTTAAATAACTGTTACCTTCACGTTCTCAATATGATTCATGTCCTTTTGGTTATTGTGCCCCTGTTTCCTCGAGATGAACCATCCATATTTACCGTCTATCATTTATCTGTTCCCATTAATCTACATCCTGTAATAGGATACATATTGCGTATGACTGGAATCGTAGTGTATTTGAATATATCCTGTAGTGGATTCCTTCTCAGTCCTCTCACTCGTCTATTCATCTTTTGGATCCCTGATTACAGAAGGACCTCAACAATTGGTTCTGCAGAGCACAGTAGAATCTCACTGTGAAAGCTTGGACAACAAGACCACTGATCACGTCAAAGCAAATATTCTCGATACCCGGAGATAGTGTCACCTTGAGCAGTCCTGTATCGATTTGGGATAACTTCAAGAATCACTACTATCCCCTCTTCTAGTAGCCACATCTCGGCATGGTGGGGAAGTCACGCGGGAATTTGAGCAAAACCCACCTTAGCAACAACGCCTCATTGGGTTTTGATTTGGATACTGGGGAACAACCGGACTTCGGTGGGTGCGTTTGGAACTATGCTGGGAATCGAGGATATCTAGGGGAGTCAGTGCCAACTCATGGAGTATAACAACATACCTACGTTTGACGTAGCGGGAATATGTGTCCCATAGCTGTAATCTCCTCGTTGATAATAAATGGTGCATAAATGAGCAAATACAGCATGAGTCGGTGATGGCATGCATTTAATAATAAAATACCCCTCCTTGCCCTCTGTTTTGGTGTTGTCGTGACGATGCTATTTGCTTGTCCGATCACAACGATCTTATCTAATCACACGATCACACGCTCTTATCTGATTACATGCTCTTATCTGATTACATGCTCTTATCTGATTACATGCTCTTATCAGAGTACCCAATCTTATCTGCCCTTATCTGATTTGACGATCTTATCTGATCACATAATCTTATCTAATCACATGATCTTATTTCATTAGTACGTGTAATAATGCTCCAACTACAAACTCGAAAAACAGGAGACTGGGTACGGGACTAGATGCCCCAAGGTTTCACCTGGGATTTCCATGTGGTTTCCTTGCGTAGTATCTATGTCCTCATACATGTGAGGTGGAAGTTGTGCGAGGGCTTCTTATATGGAACACTATTATTCATTTTCATTCCAATGCAACCCACTGGGCTTTTGGCTGCTCAACAATAGGTCGTGGGTCTTCTGAATCCCAGGGATTTGGGTTATTTAGACGTTGGTAAAAGTGAATTTAACATAAATTTGGAGGTGCATTGCGTGGATAGCTTTCAAAATTGGCACCCACCTGTGGACTAAAAGGCTCAGAAGAAGTCAACATCGATATCGACTACGTTGGGTGAGATCAGTACGTAGTGTGTAGTACGAGACTAAGGTTAGTATGTAGTCGGTACGTTGGTCTACCTGTGCATTGAACCAGCTGTATACACATACCCCCTTTCTGGAGACCGCGAGTGTAACCACTGCAATTCTATTTTCTGGAGTCAGCTATTTCTCAAGAAAGAATCTGTTCTTTAATAAATGCGTAAATTAGAGATCTCGATTCTGTGTAGCTAGTGAGCGACATGTAGGTGAAGTGAGATCTAGACTCCGTGTCCTTTAACTTTGAAGATTGTGTTCGTGGGAGGCCTGGATGTGCACTGGAAGTGGCGCTGTGTAGGCGCATCTATCTGATCCCAAACTCATCTATAAATCGGAGATGGATTGAGGTGGATTAAGTGTGGAGGAGAGGGAGTTGAAGGCATGGATCTCGTTAACAAAGGATAAAGGTGTCCCCTTGAAGTAGGTTTTCGGATACATATTGCCAAGTGTTATGTGCCGAACTTTGCCTTCCTATTTGTAGCATACACGGCACAGAAATCCCCCGTATTAATAGAAGAAGGGATTCCGTGGCAATATGCTCACAGGAGGCTTGTTCGGCTACAGATGCGCCAATAGCTGGTTGGTAGCCATGAACTATGACTGGGGTTGCTCTATAGGGCGTCAAAAGCCATTAAGAGAGTTCGTAGCCTCTAGAACCTTCCAAGATTACAAACTTCTCGATTTTGGCGCTGGACTTGAAATCTCGGGGTGCAGGAAAATGTTAAGGAGGAGACAATACTCAAATTACCTCCTCGACTGCTTCGGGAGGTAGAATTAGAGGAGAATTTAGGGTTACCGCATAATCAGGGGATGAAGACCCCCTGTCTCTTCATTCGCAGGCTATGCGGTACCGCGGCATTTAGGGCTCCCCTCATTCGAGCTCGGGTGGAAGGAAGCCATGTTGAAGAAGAGACAAAAAAAAAATGTAGCTCGTCTCAGAGGGCGGAGACTGGGTTCATAACCTAATGATGTAAGGTGAGCGGTGAGCCATGAGTCCACCGACCCTATGCTTACACCGCACCCTGCCGTTAGGGGGATACAGGCAGCGGTGGTGATGCAAGTGGGAATCGTTCATCGGAATTTGTCAGCTAATAATATTATTGAAATCCTGGTGGTAGGGATATTTATTGATCGGAGGTGTGTATTTACGAAAGTTACCATACTTATGGAGACTATACTATCGATATCTCATCAGAACGCAAACATTCCAGGAGAACAAGGTGATGGTGGGGAAAAGGGTGATGATGATGATGATGATGATGATGATGATGATGATGATGATGATGGTGGTGGTGGTGGTGGTGGTGGTGGTGGATAGCTTGGAAAGGAAGATAATGGGAAGTACATGTATTCTGGGCCACCCGCGGGCGGCATACCTACTTTGCCGTTGACGGGCAATGTAAACAATTCCTCAATTTGGTATATATGTACGGTACTTGAATTGATAAAAGTATAACTATCCCAGCGGCTATGATAGATTCATCTATTTCCAAGTCGATCCGATTCTCTTCTAACAGTCTAATTTTTGTTCGTTCAGCTAGGGCTGAGGGGTTGCCACAGTCATGATCTGTTGAAACTTGTGTATGCAATGAATTGATCATTCCTTAAGCATTAGCTAATGGAATTGGGGTTTGCCTAACAGTCGGAGAATGTTGAATATCATTCTCCAAGCCATAAGGTCAGTACTGTAGCTAGTTAGGTCTTTAGTTGCATAGCAGTTAAGGACGTACTTGGTTAACAATTGATGGCGTTCAGTTTATGGTTTTTTGCTATCCTTCCTCCCCTTTCCATATCACAACTTCAAAAATACGACGTCACTGGTAGCGTTTTGCCATTTGGTCCTGGACTACGTGTCCACGACACTGTAAAGCAGCGTCTACCTGTTGCATAAGTCTAGAACCTGATTCGATTTGGTTTGAAATCGTGAAATCAACGGTACAGTAGAAATCTGCGTATGAGAATGTACCGCTTTGCACCTTACCCAGATCGTCTAAGTAAGAAACCGCGGGGATTTTTCTGGTGAGAAAGGAAACCCCCCCTACAAGCAAGATGCAGCCAAAGATATTATGATACAATTGTTCTAAAATTCACTGAATTCATCAATATTCAGGACAAGATGGTCCGACCTGGTTGGGTATGGCCCGAGGGATAAGACCCCCATGTATACCGGTGGATAAGAAACTCGATTTGAAATGCCTATTGCCATAGTAAATATTGTAAATTTCTACGGCAGCAATGAACTCAGCATCCTACCCTCCATTCCAGTCATCAGCAGAGATGATAATGAGTTGTTAACGTCACCAGCAAGTTCTTCATCAATTATAGGGCTTGAGGCAATATTTCCGGAATTCCCCTCTTGTTCAATGCTTGCCATCTCCGACGGATCAAAGGGAAGGGTACGGATAGGGTCGGTCAAAAACAATTCCATAGGGAGTTAAAATATAACATCCCTTAAAGCGTTTTGCCATTTGGTCCCGATCCACCTGTCTACCATTTAAAAGTCGTTCTACAGCACTTGTCTTGTCCGAGAGATCATAGACAGTATATTCGTATACTATAGAAGAAATCGTTTGCTTGATGATACAACAGGAAGTAAGAAAATCTGCCCCCCTTATATACCACTCGTTCATCTATATAACAGAAGAAAGTCCTTATCCGTCCAGTCCCTCAATAACGCGAAAAATAAGAAACCATGATATCCTCCTTATGAATTGCCGTCCTATTCATTCTGATGCCGCCGTATTTTCAATATTGTACGTTGGCGTATTACCCTTATTCTAACACACGATACTGTAAAACAGCATCTGAATATTGCATAAGTCTAGAATCTGCCTCGATTTGGCTTGAAATTGTGGAATTGAAGCTACTGTAGAAATCCGCATATAAGAAAGCACCTACGATTAAGGATGTAGTGCATTGCGCCTTACCCGGATCCCATAAGTAGGAAATTATAAGTTATAGACAAAAGATATTATCATTGACTTCACGAATTCCATACAGCGCATTAATATTCAGCACAAGATGACTGGACCAGATTGCCAATCCATAAGGCCCTCATCTATAAGAATCTCGGTGGATTCAAACCACTCGTGGATAAGAAATTAATTTCAAATGCCTATTGCATAGGAAATGTTGTAGTTTTCTACCATAGCAATGAACTCGGCATCCTCCTCTCCACTCCATACCTCGTAAGAGATGAAGATAATAAGTTGTTACCGACATCAGCATGTTCTTCATTCGAAGGACCTGGGGGAGGTTTCCTGGAATTCTCCTCCTATTCTATGCTTGCCGCATTCCCTCTGACTAAAAGGAGGGGTACGTGAGGTGGATAGGGTCGGTCAAAATAATTTCGTAGGGAGTTTTGAGTGTAGCTGAATGTTTTGTTCGATTGACATTTACCAAATAGATTAATTATATTAATTGCCCGCGACCAGCATAGAGGGTATACCGCCCGCGAGCGGCGCAGAACATGTATGTAAGGAATTAGGAACGTATGTATATACACATGCATATTTCTCACATATCAGGTGCATACTGCGCCGGTCCACCCAGATTCACTTGGGCGGTCCTTAAATCCAGCAGGGCTTCCGGCAGGCTCATTATAGCCCCTTGTGCAGCCACATGCGTAATGAGTATTAAAAAAAAAAAAAAAAACTCACTCGCCCAAATAACGAAGCACAAGATCCTATCCTTCCAATCCCTTAATAACCCGAGAAACCATGATACCTTCCTTATCAGTCGCTGTCCTATTTATCCCGATGTAGCCGTGCTCTCAATTCTCGTATACGGTCCTATTCCTAGCTCGCCCTCCGTCGGTGTAATATCCTCATTCTAACAGGGAACTCGATTTTAAAACCATAAATGGCAGGATTCACAGGCTGGAAGGCGAATGGGTCGCACGTATTTATCTCCTGAGAATCAATGTCGAGCTGAGTGGTCACTGGATTTCTTTTCCTTCGTTCACCTTTCAATTTCTATTCAGCTAATCAGACTTGGGCCGTTACCTTCAGTTCTTTTCTGCACATGCTATGCGTACGACAGTCCTACCTTTCTCACTTCAGTTAAATTATACGAGGGGTTACGGAACGATCAAGAAATCCCTGCGGAAGAGAATTGTTAAAAGAGGTTTCAGGGTAATAGCCCTTACAATAGCTTAGTTATCACTGGTTCCTGAATTAGGCTTCGCGGGAAATGGAGCCATAGGGGTTAATCTGGCCACCCACGCGAAGCTAAATACAAAAATCTCGTGATAACTGTCTGTCCTAGGAGATGTAAACCAAAGAAGCTTGTCTGAACAATTGAAGTAGAATCTTGCCGTGTAGATAAAAAAACAAACCCCCATCTCAGACTCAGTTGCAGGTAGAAAGACGAATATAAACGGCGCAGGTAGGAAAGCATAACTCTCAGTAAAAGAGCGCGGGTGAAAAAAAAATCCAGCGCAGTGGAATCAACATGACGCAATCTCGAGAAACCCCTCGGCTCAAGTGGAATTGTTTACCACTCCCTCTCATCTGGCCCACTCGTATTCTGTGGTGTGGAAGACGTTTCTTCCCATGCGAAGTCCCTGGTGGAGGTTGATCCTCTCCTTGAAGTAGATCACCAGTGACGGTGCCAGCTTCCCAACCATTCTGTCCTCTCGTATCAACCAGCGCATACCAAGGACCTGGGTTCCCTTTCCCTTGTTGTCCTCGTCGATCCAGTGGCACATTTCGCCGGGTTTATATCTTGTCGGAGCTGCGTGTAGGACTACAATTGAACCTGCCTTACTGCATGACGTCCGTCAAGACACTTTTGATGTAGTAAGAGAGGTTAGGAGCGGCAGTCTGGGGTGCGGTCCGAATAATGTAGAGTTGTAAAACCTCTAATGCTTGGTTGAGCTCGGTTCTGGTGATAAATGAGCGACGCTCGGAGTCATCAAGAATCGCGAGATTGTCTGTTGGAGCGGAATGGCTGGTACAGGTGGGTATTGATCCTACCGGAGGTGCATAGGCTGCAGCTATTTCTTCAATAGTTAGATTGCCTTGACGTTCTGGAATATATTTATCTGGAGAAGCTACAAAATGCTGTAAGTCCTGTTAATTGAGGAATGGAATTGATGGCATAGCACGCAGTTGGACTCGGATGGACTCATAGACTTGAACTAGCTCATAGTGCGGATTTCCATTTGTAAGACGAAAAGGCTCTACCGGACCCTCCAAACGTAGCTGTGCCTTGTTCTAACGACATATTATCTCTACAGATCTTTTGGACCATGCTCGCAGAACTGTTTGAGTCGGAGTAAGGACATCAGGATTGTATTGAAGGGTTTTTTGTCGGCAGGTAGTGGAGGTAGTAACTCAGGGTGCTGGAGCTGGGTGAGCTTCCAACCAGGTCAGAAGAGAACTGCTGGAAGTATGCCTTTAAGTTTGCAATGATTCCTTGGTCACAAGATTGCAGATGTGAGGTCGTATTATCTGGGAGCAAAATTAATTGGATATTACTGTAGCTGGAATATCTGGATCTGGCGCCTAGGCTCAACAAAATATCCGTAATTTTGGCCTAATCCCATGCATTAGTTATGCACCATTAGAGTACCAGTACATACTAAATCCGAGCTTCGGGAATGAGCCGTGGCTGATGCATGCGATACGACAAGTATGCAGGCTTTCCTTATGATAGTGTAAATTTCCCCTAACAAAAAAACTCATCCCCGGATTGCTATGCACTTTCGCCGAATATTGGCTTAGACCGGATGCAATGTCGCATGTTCGACTGTACAGCCAGTGCTTGTGGTGGTGGTGGTGCTTCCCGGGCTCCCATCTCGTCTTCGTACATCTGCGCGTAGTGTAACGAACCGTCGTCCCATTCGCCGGTCACTTCCGTGAGCTTCGCTAGCTGGATTAGGCACCACATGGCCTTTTGGCAAGCAGCGGGTGAGGAGATGCCACAAGCTCTGTTGTGTATTAAACCCAAATGCGTGTTCGATTGTGAATTCCTTGCTCGGGGGGGCGGTGCTTATAAAGAACAGATGCCGATATCGTGTATGCTTGGCATTTGAAGACGCGCCTGATGCCAGCCGGTGTTACTATGGTGGCCCTGTGCATCATTTTGCCGATCGCGACTGCCACCTAGGCTGTCATACCCGCTGCCTCATTTCCCTCTACCGGTACCTCACTGTGCCCCTTTACCCACAGTTGCTGTTGTTCATCCATCGTTAGGCTACCTGTTCTATCCAGGATCTGGGGTTTGCTCGAGTGCAGTTCTGGGCCGTGGTCATGGCTGTGGTGCTGTCGCCCGCCACTGCGGCGTATCCTTCTTGCAAAGACATTGTGAGCCCCAAAACCTCCGCATCTGCTACGGTGCCATATTTCCCCTGATAGAACCAACTGTCCCAAAGATGCTAGGAATGGGGAAAGGATCAGGTGGTACTAACACAAACTGCTCTCATAGATACGATGGCAAAGCAGTTTCTAAGTGGGAAGACTGGCAAAAGAAGCTCGCTTCTGCTGGGCGGGCAGGCCTGTGCCGGCGATGACACTTACGAAGGGGTTGCGAAGTAGCTTTTGGCGTTTATACCTACCTAGTGTAGAGCACTGTCATCCTACACATCCACACACTCTCACCATCCGGCCTTCTCCAACGGATCTGGGGTAACTCTGCACTCTACGAGCTATTGTCTCTATTCGTATTGTATAGTGCGTATGATTTAGTCTCCCTAGCACCGCTCTTGATGCACTTGACTAATACCAACTCAGAGAATGGATAACTTCATCTTTCAGGTGATTATCCCGACCAGTCTCCTGCACGCCACCCTTGCCCGGATCATTGTCGATCCATTTCCTGCATAACACTGGATCAGTTCGAGAGTGTTGCGGAAGCACTGCTGGGAGCATGGGACTTGGCTCAACATGCAGCCGCAGAAACCACAGATATCAGGAATCAAGGGGTGTCCCAAAAGTAGGTCAACAACCCATGAGCATGTATGGACGGACAAAATGTGGGAATGTGGCCCCGTGTTGTGCTCAAATCTGAGACATGGTGTTCAGATTGCAGGTACACTTCTCTAGAAGCCATATCGACGTCCGGCATCAAGTTTGGGCTCACTTCACGGCAGCTGTGGGGGCATTTAACCCCCCGAGGTGGTAGGAACGATTTTCTGCTATGATCGGTCCGGCTATTGTGAGCACGACTGGGAACAGTATCTCTCTTTTCAGGGACACATCGTTCAATATGCGGACTCGACGAGAAATAGGGTGTACAACTACCCTATCTATTACCATCTCCCCCATTTTCAATGGACCTCCTGCAGAGTGACCAGGTTTCATCTATGTTACACGAGTTAACGCACCTTGGAGCGATATACTCTCCACAGACTGCTGACCATGGATACATGTATAAGGAGGTCCTGGAATTGAATACCACGACAGCTTTGGACAATGCCCAATCCTACGCATCTTATGCTGAGGACCTGTGCCTCGCCAGACCTGATCAGAGTTTCCCAGACCAGCCCGATTAAGAATCCATCGAACCCCTGACGATCGACCGAATGAGAAAAACAACTACTCCTGCACCACACCACGCCCGACCCACCACAGCGGACGCCAGCCACACAGCCAGGCAAGAAAAGAAGAACTTCCACACCAGGCCAATTCCGAACAGAACCAACAAATTCACTGATCAAACCAATAAGAAGAACGGATACTCCTACACCATGAGGAACCGAGGCTTTTACACGTGCTCTGTAAACTCGGGAACAACAAGAGAGAGAACAGATTCCCCAAGGAAGTGGACCTCTCAACAGAGTCAAAGTACGCACGCGGCAGCAAGCACTCCGCGACCACAGCCCCCCCGGACAATACCCAGGGGTCTCTAACCTCGCAGCATTTGGCAGCGAAGTTCATACGCCCGGGACTGAGCGCCCCTTTCCACACACAAAGGGCAGAGGCTGAAGGGGGAAGCCCAACCCATGCGCCGTCACCGCCGCTATGCCGTCACCGCCGCTATCCCACCTCCGCGGGTCCCCCCGCAGCAAACTCACGAGTTCTCGCGAACACAATCCATGGACACGACCTCGGAACCACGCTAGAGCTTGTCAAGAAATTCTGCTCGGCCCGGGGAGCGGAGCAGGACTACCTAGTCCACGAGCAGCGCTGACAGAGGCAAACAGGAACTAGAAAGACTTTGGGCAAGTTAGCCTCCGAGGGAACCTGAATATGGACATCGCACAGAACGACCCAGCCAACCGGGATAGCAAGGGGGCGAGGGTACACCCCACCAGGATACCCCAACTAAATCGGGGTATTGAGGAACAGGACCGAGCGACCAGAGACCTAGAACCCGAGAATCAGGTGGAACTCGAGAGCACCCACAACCGACGGCTCAGGGAATTGGCAGTGACCATCAGGAAGGGTGTAGACTCAGAGGTGGGATGGGCCGGCCCACCCCACTCACCTCCAGCAATCAACACTAATCCCAAATTTCTAGGAACAGCGAGGCGGAGATGCCCGAGTAGCCAGGTGGAAGAAGCAGACAGGATGGCCAGCCTACAACTACACACAGAGGAGAACAACTCGGGTAAACTATCCCCGAACAGCCCGGAATCCCCAGACCTTGCCCCACTTGTAGGAATCACTCTCACGTGCGATATCATAGGAAGCATCACGGGAAACGCAGGTATCCGAGAATGGCATATTGGGATATGCGGGGATAAGCAGGGTAGACTAAAATGGCATATTGGGACAACTCGAAGAAGGATAAAAGAGCTGGAATTCGCTGGCGAAATAAAGAGAAGGAACAAGGCAGTAGAACCATAGCATTCATACTATAGCGATCTCTACATAGTCTTGACAAATACATCTTTAATTCTCTCTCTCTCAAGATTCCTCCGCTCAATAACCTCGTAATCTTTACACCACTAATATCTGAATCAGATGCATACAATTAGATACAACAAACTTAAAAATATACCCATACTGGTGCCAACCAGACTACCCATGCGACTTAACACACCATCAGGGCACGTTTATGTCCCGATGGAAGACCCCCCGTTTGTGAAGAGATAGACCAACCCGACTGGGGAAGGAGGGGGACGGCCCCCCATACGACACGATAAAATCCGTCTTCGACAACCTATACCATAACGCATGAGAAAAGGAAGAGGACCAAGCGGAGGCGGTGGGATATGCACGAGGGGGGAGGGCCCCAGATGGGGGCGTGGCGGAGGAAGTCAGATTTACCACATCGGGGCAGGGGAGTGGGGTCGAGCGGCCTCAGAGCTGGTGGTGGAGGGATACTATGGGGGGATAGGAGGAAGCGGGGGAGCCGGGGGTGAGAGTGGAGTGAGCGGCCTCGGAGACGGGGCGTGGCGGAGGAGGACAGAGACTTAACGATTTCCCTTTTGTCTAAATTCCTGTATCTAATCTGCTTTACGCGCGCGCAGGGCTCCCAGATTAACTTGGGCTCCCTTGAATCCTCTCGGGCTCGTCATAGCCCTCTTACAGGGCCACACGAGTAATGAGTCTTTAAAAAAATAAAAAATAAAAATAAAAAGACTACCCATGCTGCACGGGCTGCCAGATCACCATGAGCAACCGAATACAATAGCGATTTGGTGGTTTGAGTGCAATCGCTAACTAAATAGGCCTTAATTTGGGGAATATTTTGTATATATGTTCTGGGCCGCTCGCGGGCAATTAATATAATTACTTAATTAGGTAAACGTCAATCGAACAAAACATTCCGCTACACTCAAAATTCCCTACGAAATTATTTCTGACCGACCCTATCCACATCACGTACCCTTCCTTTTAGTCAGAGGGAGACGACAGACTAAGAATAAGAGGATAATTCCAGGAAAATTACCTCAGGTCCTTTCGAGTGAAGAACATGCTGATGACGGTAACAACTGACCATCTTCATCTCTTATGAGATATGGAATGCAGAGGAGGATGCTGAATTCATTGCTATTGTAGAAACCTACAATGTTTCCTATGCAATAGGCATTTGAAATTAATTTCTTATCCACGGAGGGTTTGAATCCACGGAGGTTCTTATACATGAGAGCCTTATGGTTCAGCGATCAGGTCAGACCACCTTGTGCTGAATATTAAAGCGCTGCATGGAATTCAGTAAAGTTTAGAACAAGGATAATATCTTTTGTCTACATCTTACAGCACGACTTCTTTTTACATTAGGAAAAACCCTACTGTTTCCTACATATTGGATCCGGGTAAGGCACAAGGCACTATATCCTTAATCACAGGTGCTTTCTTGCATGCGGATTTCAACGGTACCTTCAATTCCACAATTTTAAACCAAATGGAAGCAGGTTCTACTACTATGCAACGGTTAGATGCTGTTTTAAAGTATCGTACGCAGGCGGATCAGGACCAAATGGCAAACGCTTTAAGAGATGTTAGGTTTTTGAAGTTGTGATATTTTTCTTCCCATTTTTTTTAATACTCAAATACTCATATGTGGCCCCGATGGCATGATGAGCCAGCCGGAAACCCGACTGGAGGGTAGGGAAGACAGCAAAAACCACAGCCTGAACTCCATCAATTGTTAACCAAGTCTGGGGGGTTTAAACTTTATCCAACTAAAGACCTCTCACCAGCTAACGACCTTATGGGCCTGGAGAATGACATTCCAGATACTCCGACTGCTAGGCAAACCACAATTACATCAACCAATGTTGCTCGCTAGGCATCTACAACTACTCATGTTTCTACCGATGCTGTAAGAATGATTAATTTATTGAATGCGAAAGCGTCAATGGATCATGTCGGTGGTAACCTCTTAGTTCTAGCTGAATGAATAAATATTGGAGAAATTGACTTGGAAATATATGGATCTATTGCAGAACTCCAGCTAGGTATACCCTTATTAATTCTTTTTTATATTTTCTAAATCAGTACTCGTAAAGCTTTATCAATTCAAATACGTTATACACCAAATCGAGGAATTAATTAAATTGCCCGTGAGCGGCACTGGGTATACCGCCCGCCGGCGGCCCAGGACATATATATCGTAGTTTTTTGGCCAAAATCACCCAAGGGCATATGCGTATTACTGCTCAACATATGTGGGGAAAATACGTGGTTGCATAGAATAGGGTTGGCCGTAGGATCTGTGATTAGAAAGGGATACGGGGGCTTTGATTGACAGGAATTACTGCTTCCACTTGATAGTTGAGGTCTGCACAAGCTGGGGATGGCCAATCTCGACGAAACCTTTCTCATCCCCCGGGTCAGTTGAGGAGGGAAGCCGGTGAGTAATTTCTTGGGAGTATCTCAACAAAACCAATAATACCAGCGCCCACTAGGTAGGTGCAGGTAATACTAGTTCAGGGTAACCCAGGGATAGTGTATGTGCGTCCACCCTACCCATTCGGCATTTGATGCGCTGAAATGTAGCAACGAGCAGCTAGGTTGGGGGAGTGAAAGAGGCACGGTCGAGTCTAAGATCATGGAGGGAGGATTAATCCCACTATAGGACCCTCGAAGTGAAACGAGCCTCTATGGATAGCAGAGAGTATGGAGAATCGTATACAAAGATAGTACAGGCTACGCCAACAATGGGAACGAGGGACAAGGGAGATTTGCAAATATTTACAAAGAATTAACGCCATGATCTGTTTTTATTGCATTATATTGATTTTAATTCCTTGTTTTTCAAAGTTGTATGCGCAGGAGGCAGTACCAAGAGTTGCATGTCGAAGTATAACTGTCGTTGGGACCGACCCGCCTTTGCAACCGCTCTGTCGACCCCAGTACACCCCTACGATGTACGGAAAGCCGCTCGGGGGCTTTTAATCCCTTTCCGGCTGCCTAGGCATGTCGGCTGGTTTGCTCGTACTTGCGGGCTTTTTCAGGCTCCGGAGCACATTTTCGCATTCAGTGACATCCAAGGACCTCAGGGTCTCGCTTAGCAAGCACCCTGATAACTCCATCGGACTGTTTTGATACAGCGTTCGAAGATACCAGTCCGTGCAAGACTAACTACCCGGGCTGGAGAGGAACCCTGGGTCGGCGTTCAAATTTTCTTGCGTAATGCTTGCGTAACAATGCGGGTTCGCATTTCGAACTAATAGATTGGGGGGGGGTAGATCGGAAGGAGTATGTTTAAGGGGATGCCTGTAGGCGCAGAGGGCGGCCCAGTGGTTGAACAATCCAATCTAGGGTGCACTCGAGGATGCGCTTCTGTCGACATGAGCTAGATAGCTTTAATGCGGGTACTGAACACAAAGAAAATTCCCCACATCTCTGCTATATTGTTTGAGAATTATTGAAAAAAGGAATGAGAATGAAAAAAGCCTAGGTAACACTTAGCGCCCTTGAAACCACCGAAAATGAGCTCCCTCACACCTTCAACCTCTATTGATCGCAGATGCAAGATCCAAGACCTGAGGTAGTGTGCCTAGGTTTTGAAGTTTGCTATCATGTGAGCATAACGTGAAATAATACACAGGTCTATTATGTTCCTGTTTGGTACCTTTCTTTTTTTTTTAGGGGGGGCGGGTTAAATCAGTACTCGTATTGATGCTAAGCATATGACGAGGGAGCGCCCCCGAGTGATACACTATCCAGCCACCGGGCCGATCCCTATCCCGTATCTACGTAAAAGGCCAGATACACCCCGAAGAATTACCTTAACCGCGCTGCCAGTAGAGAAATAAAACACGCTCGCGTGGAAAAAACAACCCCCTCCCCTTCCGCAGTCGAGAGACCGAGACTTCAACCCCCCCCTGCCGGTATAGAAATAATACACGGCCGAGTAGAAAATACCAGAACAATTTATAACAGTCAACCCCAACCCACATCTGTCCAAATCCTACTCTGTGGTGCAGAAGAGCTTCCTTCCGATACGCAGACTAACCTTCTCTTTCATGTAGATGTGTAGTGAGGATGCTAGGGTCCCTTCTAAGCCCCGAAGTGGATGAATGGTGCCCAGTACATTGGTTGTGAAGGCTTCTGTTTCATCAATTCCATAATCGCCTTGCGGTAAGAGACTGCCACATTATCCGTCTCACTGAGAATTGAATAGAACTCCGCTGCCATATTGTGACAAGCCTCATCTTGTGCTGGCCATAATGTCCCAATCACATTGGTAAATCCTGCAATATGAAAGGAGCTAACAATATGGGTGACTTCATCGGCGAGGTTTGACGAAGTACTGTTCGCCGTGCTACATGCCGAGAGATAGGCTAGCCTCGCTGTCGGTAATTTCAGCGCTGCAATATCTTTGACGCGGAGCTTGTCAACCTCCTCCGTACCGAGGCCGTCATGCGAGTTGGGTGCTTTAACAAGTAAAAGATGGCTGTCTGCAGGATTTATTGAAGAAATTCCATGGCAGGCGAAGTGGGCATTACTATAACTTGAAAGTGCCTGAAGGACACATTCAGCCGTTGGCTTTTGGAGAGTTTCCACTCTACTGAAAGCCCGAAGGCTGTGTTTGATTCTATCGGACTCTTCGGTCGCACGCAATGAACTTTCCCCTGGTGTCGTCGGCATTGTCACTATTAGCATAGATGTATCTTGCTGTTGGTGTTGTCGAGACCGTGAATACAACAGTGCCCTAATAGTGGATGTATATGATGGGAGGCAATACTGAAGCGTTGTCATTTTTACTTTAACGGCCCCTTTTGTGAATTTTGCAGCTGCATGGATCGGTGCCTGAGCCATCAGGCCTAATCCAATCCACCAGATGCGAGGCAAAGGGTCAGCAGCCATTGGAAAATAACCTAGCTCTCGCAGTACTGGTTGTACAGCGGCCTTCCATAGCCATTCCAGCATCTCTCTCTTGGCTTCGTTATCATCCGTAGTATTACCACCTTTCCCTAAATACTTAATCATTGAGGCATAAGAAAGGTTTGGCAGAGCAATGCTTGTGACTTGCGCTTTAGTAAGGAGGATTGCATCACTGCGCAGCAGTGTGACATTTAGAACTACAATTGGTCCCTCTTGCGCTGCGGATAAGAAATACTCCTCAGATTCCGCACGCAAGAAATTTTCGAAGCCTGATTTCTGCCGAATTTGTAGGAGAATCTCATCTAGCTCACTTGCTGCCTCATTCCTTCGGCGCATTGCAGCTTGTTGTATCTGCATCCGTTTCCAATTACTCATAGAGATTTCGGAGAAGCGTTGGATGGAAGGAGTTGGTGAGTCTAGTTCGTGTCTTAGAGAATCAAAACGTTGGGCCCAACTCTTGCAGGCATAGTGCCTGTAGTGGCGCTTCGCCACCTTGCAACAAGATTGCTGCAGTAAGAGACGCCAGACCGGACAGCTTCCCCAGAATATGTTGTTGATCTTCACGATCTAAGGACCTTGATGTGGCTAAAGGGATTAGGTGAACCGCATCACTTAGGAGTGAACAAACTCTTGGCACAATGTTACCTGTAGCTGAAGGGTTCAAAAGCAGTGTGTGTGCAATAGTGAATGCGAATTGGATTCGCGCCAATACTGGGGCAGTGGGAATGCTCCAGGAGGCAAACCGTGCGGCAATCACGAGATCCAAATCCTGCACATTTCCTGTTCGTTCATACCTACTAAATAAATGGAATCCAAGCCTGTTTAAACGTTGTGCGCGGTGAGGGTGATCCTCTGGCGTTGCCTTGACTGCTACCTCAGCAATTTTGATCACTGCCTCCAGGTCCTGCAAGTTCCAAGTTCGCTCATACCAGCTCCTCAAAGTGCCATCCAAGTTGCTCAGCCATGTTGCACGGTCAGGGTGATCCTCTGGTGTTAGATCCACAGCTTTCTCCGTATAGTTGATGGCGGCCTCCAAGTCCTGCGAGTTTCTGCTTCGTTCATATCGGCTTTTCAAATAGTTACCAAGGTTGCTTAACCTTGCTGCCCGCCTCACGTCATCCTGCGGCGTTGCGTTTACTGCTGCCTCTGTGTTTTCGATTGCTGCCTCTAGGTCCTGCAAGTTCTTGGTTCGCTCATATCGGCGGCTCCAGGAACTACCCAGGTTGTACAACCAGATTGCTCGGTCCGGTTGATCCACTGGTGTTGTTGCTACTGCTTTTTCTAAGTAATTAATGGCAGCCTCTACGTCCTGTAAACTCCCACTTCTTTCATACCGGCGAGTCAAATAGGTCCCAAGGTTGTTCAACCACCCCGAAATAACTCGGTAATGATGACCCTCTAGGGCTGAGTCTACAGCTGCCTCTGCGTAATCGATCGCAGCGCCTAAGTCCTGCAAATTCCTGTTTCTTTCATACCGTTTGCTCAAACGGTTTCCGAGGTTGTTCAAGTATGCTGCACGGTCTGGGTGGCCCTCTGGTGTTGCCTTCAATGCTGCCTCCGCAGCTGTGATCGCTACCTCCAGGTCCGGTAGATCTCCGGTTCGCTCATACCGGCTACACAGATGGCCGCCAAGGTTGCTCAGCCATGCTGGCCTGGATGGGTGGTCCTCTTGTGTTGCAGCCACCACTGCCTCTGCGTTTTGGATTGCTGCGTCCAGGTCGGGCAAATTCCCAGCTCTCTCATACCGTTTGCCAAAATAGGTCCCAAGGTTGTTTAACCGTTTTTGTCGCTTAGGGTGACCCTCCGGAGTCGCCGCTATAGCTGCTTCTGTATGCTTGATAGCAGCCTCCAAGTCCTGAAAAGTTCCAGTTCGTTCATACCGGGTATACAAGTGGTTACCTAAGTTGTTCAAGCATGGTGCACGTTCAGGGTGATCCTCTGGTGTTGCCTCTACAGATGCCTCTGCGATTTTGATCGCGGCTTCCAGGTCTCGCAAATTCCCAGTGTGCTTATATCGTATGCCCAAATGGTGCCCAAGGTTGTTGAATCGCCGTCGTCGGTCAGTAGAACCTTGTGCTGTAGCTTCTACCGCTCTCTCTGCGTCGACGATAGCAACGTCTAGGTCCTGTAAGCTGCCAGTTCGTTCATATCGGCTGACCAAATGGTTACCAAGGCTGTTGAGGCAACTTGCACGGTCTGGGTGATCGTCTCGTATTGCCGCTACTGCTGCGCTTGCTTGCTTGATAGCGTCCTCTAGGTCTTGAAAATTCCCAGTTTGCTCATATCGGCTGCTCAAATGAGTACCAAGGCTGTTCAACCTTGCTACAAGCTCAGGGTGATCCTCGGGTGTTGCCTTTACAGCTCCCTCTGCCGATTTGATCGCTGCGTCCAGGTCCCGCATATCCCCATTACGCTCATACCGGCTACTCAAACAGTTCCCAAGGTTGTTTAACCACCGTGGTCGATCAGCGTGACCAACAGGGGTTTCCTTCAATACTGTCTCAGCGTGATTGATCGCAGCCTCCAGGTCCTGTAGATTCCCGGTTCGTTTATATCGGCTATGCAAGCGGTTACAAAGGTTATTCACGCACGGCGCACGGTCTGGGTGACTTTCTGGTCTTGCCTCTGCAGCTGCTTCCGCATGTTTGATTGCGGCTTCTAGGTCTTGCAAATTCCCCGTTCGGTCATATCGGCTGCTCAAATGGTTGCCAAGGTTGTTCCCATAAACTGCACGGCTAGGGTGACCCTCTGGCGTTGCTTGTATAGCTAGCTCTGCCCTTTTGATCGCTGCCTCTAGGTCCAGCAAATTCCCTGTTCGTTCATATCGCCTCTTAAGATGGCTCCCGAGGTTGTTTAACCATCCTGGTCGGTCAGGGTGATTTCCTGGTGCTGCGTCCACAGCTGTCTCTGCACACTTGATAGCGGCTTGCAGGTCCTCTAAACTCCCTGTTCGTTCATATCGGCTCCCCAAATGGTGCCCAAGATTGTTTAACCATGCAGGTCGGTCACGATGATCTTCCGGTGCTCCCTTTACTGCTGTCTCTGCGTGATTGATCGCTGCCTCCAGGTCCGGTAAACTCCCAGTTCGCGCATACCGGCTACTCAAATGGCTTCCAAGGTTGCTCAGCCATGCCCTACAGTCTGGGTGATCCTCTGGTATTGCCACCACAGCTGCCTCTGCATTTTTGATCGCTGCGTCTAGGTCCTGCAAATTCCCAGTTTGCTCATATCGGATACTCAAACAGTTCCCAAGGTTGTTTAGCCAGCCTGGCCGATCAGTGTGATCCTCTGGTACTGCCTCCACGGCTGCCTCTGCGTTTGTGATCGCACTATCCAGGTCGTGCAAATCCCCATGTAGTTGGTATCGCTCAATCAAATCGGTCGCAAAGTTTCCTCGCCTAGCTGCTCGACCAGGGGCATCTTCGAGTATTGCCCTTACTATTACCTGCAAGCGTGTGGCACCGGCCCCCATCCTTGCTTGAACCTTCGAGCCTATGAAGTTACCAGTCATCAACATTCAGTCAACCTATAGGTAGTATACTCAACGCGGTGGGAAATTGTCTACCTAGCAAGAAAACAAAACTGTGCGGCCTCTCTTTTTCCGAAGTAAGAGAATTGGTTCTTTCGCTGCTGTGATCCGTATACCAAAGTTTTCTGTGCACTCAACGTACACAAATCACTCGTTAGCTGGTAAAAGTTAACTCGAATCGGGTTTATCTATGGTATTGTACCTAATGCAATTAAAGTATGATATTCAACCGAATGGAAATGTATTGGTGTAGTGGGGCAGTATTATTTGTAGATGCTGAAGAATAATTGTTATTTCACAGGCGTTCAATCAAGTGAAACACATTCGAGTGGGGAGTGATAGCTATGGTAGCCAGCGAGGTAGACTGTCATCCTGCCATTTTATATCTCTGCCGGTAACAGTACTATTTAATTATAGAATCATTTATCCAAGTATAGTCCCTCATTACGAAGATCTTGACATAGCTACTAAAAGAACACAGCCTCTCCTACACGCATGCATGGATTTACAGACAAGAGTGCAACTCTATAGCACACCTGATACAAACCGAGTGATGCAATGTCCCGGAATTAGATTACCCTAGCATTTCTATCTCCTTATTTTGCTGAGCCGAGAGGTTACATCTGCAGAAATGGCATCGGAGGGCTATATATAAATTAAATCTCCAAAATCGAACTTCATTCGCGAAGATTCACGCGATCGCATGCGCCTACTTGTACATTAATTAGCGCAGTACCCAAATTTAGAAAGTAGTCGATATCTAGCCCCGGTCCTGCAGTCTACTCGCTTAAGCGATAGAAAATATCCCATTTACATCGCTGGCTACATCGCTGATGAGCAACTGTGGGTATGAAGCTTGATTTGTGAAGTATATTGGACACGAATCCTATGGCTGCTTTCACAAATATACACTTGATGTCTTCAATAAATGCAACCTAGGGAAGGGTGTCCATTTTGTATTGGCAGCGAGTGCCCTTGTTGGGTATGTACTTGTGAATGGTTTTGTGGTTAGTCTAGTTGTATTGTGGTGGGGTTTGAACTAGGGTACCAGTAGCCAAGATTGCTAGTGCGGTTGACCTACTCAGTAATCGATTGGTGAATCGGTTGGGCTAACGTATCGGTCAACCCAACTTTAAATAGCACGCTGTTAGTCAATCGACAGCCTCACCTATACGATCGCTTGGTCAAATCGAAAAAGCTAGTAGGCCACATGCATAGGAGGAGACTGCGATGATTCTGTAGCAAATGTACAGACCTCGCAATCCTACCTGGCCCAGGAGCTATGGAGCACTTCTAAAATAGACTGCATGCTCAACGTGCAAGTCAAGTGGAGAGCGTTGGTTTCGCAATTAAGGAGACGTATGTTCCCCGATACGAGTGGGATTACGGAGTTTTCCCTATCTGAACATGTTTTTCATCCAGTTGTTTGGATGGGCTGGTTGTTGTTGGATATAAATCACTAGTCTGGTTATAAATCACATCGACGAGACTCTTGGCATATCCGTATTCGGCTTAGCTGGACTGCCTGTAGATCACAATTGTATATAAAAACTTATTAAGGGAGATACCACATGCGGGTGAGGAAACTTCCCTATGCACTTAGAAACCCAATCAGACAGCTACGGACTTATAGTTACAATCTATGACTACCAGCAGGCCGACAAACGAGAGCTGCTAATAGTCAACCTGGCAAGCATCAACCTCCGAACTTACCTACCACTACAACTTTCTTTGCAGCCCTCTTGCCTCCGCATCACGATTGCCAACCAGTCTGGATACATGTTAACCCACCATTGCCGACTGCCAACCTGGTGGTGTTGCGATGGTCGGTGTGGTATAATAATTTTGAAAGTTGTAAGTGGCAGTGCTCATTTCCCAGCGTGTAAACGAACGTAGGTAACCCTCTGCCGTGAGAATATAATTTTTTTTTTTTTGAATCTATACGCCTAATCAGCCTAAGGCTATGGGGGGTCCCCGATTACCACCCCCGAAGGGGAGGCTAGGTTCCTGCACCTCTTGATCCCCGCCTGGCTATCTGAGGCCACCACCGAGTAACGCTCTTCCCATGCCCCGGCAATGCCTAGTATCTCGGCATCCATCACCATTGCTAGCCGAGGAAGATGCCGTTCTCCGCGGTGGCCGCCGCCGCCACCCCCTCGATGCGCGAGCCGTCCGTGTATCCAATCAGCTCTTCCGAGCTGCCCATTGCGCCCCCCCGGGATTCAGCCGACCATATCCTCTGGCTCACCTCCGAACCCGGACTCCATGACTCCCGTCCTCCATACCAGCTTCACTTCCTCCCCCAATTCCTCCCTGAGAATGCGTTCCGCCCTTGTTCGGAGCTCCGGTTCATATCTGCCGTATACGCTGGCCGCCCACCTCACTCTTTTTCTTCTTGTGAGTTCCCCTAAGTCCCCTATCCCCGCCACTTACCCAATCTTCCTCCGGCTGCTGCCTCTGTATCCTAAAACCACCCATCTGACAATCTTCGCCGCCAGTCTAGTTGCCTCCTCCGAGGAGACCGTGTGCATTTCCGATTGTTCCTCTTTATGTACATAGCCGCGCAGACGAGTCCAGATTAACTTGGGCCACCTTGAATCCTCTCGGGCTTCCGAGAGGCTCGTCATGGCTCCCCTATGGAGGCCACATACGAGTAAAGAGTTTTTAAAAGAAAAGAAAAAAAAATTGTGCATTTCCGATCCGTACATTAGAACTAAACAGGTAAAGAAACAGAATCAAGAGGAAACGGACACCTACGGACGGATTAGAAACATACTAAGACTGTGCAAGGTGACTGCAGCATTCATTATCGCGGTAACAGACAACTGTATTATGACATGAAGAAAACCGTAGAACAGATCAAGAAGGAAGTTCAGGGCAACTGGGGTGTAGTGTATGTGCGTTCTAACATTGCACACCCTATATCTCTAGTGCAATTGTGCAAGTGCGGGTTGCAGGATAGGGTAGATGACCTACAGTTGTCTGTCCTAACTCGAGGTACAACCCGATGTGTAGAGAACTGCATGATCGTTCCTGACTAGAGCACATCCTATACAATTCCACAAAGATATATGGCTGAATATGGAGAGGCAAAAAAGCAACAAGCCGGCACGCGAATATAAAAACCTGTTAGCCTGGGAAACATGGGTACTGATCAAGATATCCCGAAGCCACAGTCTAGCATAAGCAAAGCATAGAAAAACAGCAATGTACAACAAATGATCCAGCCGTTTTCTCAATATGAGCAGGGCTGAAAGTGCAAATAGATGCGAGCCAATAAAAGACACATGTAAGAATCAAACGCGATTAATCAAAACGAGACATTCCCGCAGACAGGCAACCGGGCATTATCGCTTTAGAACGCTCAAAAAATCCTGTAGAACCCCTCTCAACATTATTCAATGCCTCCCCTCCAGAGCCAGCAGGAACTCATTCATGACATACCACCACTTGATTGACCCAGCCTTTAGGCTCCCACACACCACAAGGTTATGTCAACTTGCACGCCAATATCCCCAGGTACCCCTTAGCATCTCGGTTACCATCCCAACCGCCTTTTGTGTTGGTGGGTGGATATGTTTCGCCCTACGCGCATGGGGCTGGGTACGTGGAGGAAAGAGCTCAGCAAGCATTCGGCTTAGCTCTAAGAGGATCATTGCTAGTGTATCACGGGTTGATATCTTGGAGGAGGTTCTTGGGGCCCTGCTCGCGGTTTCATCACCAGGGAGATCGGGGGCCGCACATGAGTACTGAATATAGAATTAAAAAAACCAGGGAGATCGAGCAGCACCAGCCTTCGGCCTTCCGTGCCTGGTAACACACTGCAGCACGCTTACCGTGAAGAATTCGAATTAGCTTCAGTTCGCGCTACCATGGCATCCATACTGCTGTCTAGGGTCCGATGGAGCTATCTATCCCCCACCTCTCCAAGGAGACCGGCCCGGCCAGAGCCGCCCCTTGCGACAATACCGGATTGAAGAGTGTAGTCTTACCGCTAACACTCATCCCAAGGAATAAGTTGATCGTGACTGTTAGCGGTGGCTAATCGAAAAACTGCTTGACAAAGGTTACAGAAACCTCATCGGGGTCGGAGGCACCAGCAGCTCCCCGTCAAAGATGTGCGAGAACCCCTATCCAAGCTCAACCCGAGTGTATCGACCCCCAGCAATTTCAGTCAGGTTAAGTCGGAGCGGGGTTCCATTACTGTCCGTAGAGGCGCCTTGGTACATGTGGAGGAACAGCCGGAGAGAAGAGTTCATGTTTCAGCTTGCTAGCGCTTGGACTGCTTGCTCCCTAGACATCGCATCAATCAGAGTGGTCGTGATGGAAGACTGCTGTTTTGCAGTCTGTTGTACCTCTTGGAAGGCATTTTACATAGCTGTAACCTTCTTCTTGGTTTCTGCTAGCTGGTTCTCAGCATCCGTGACTCGATGTTTCGCTTGGTCTTCCTTCCTAACCTTTCCAGTCTCTGCGCCAGCTGCTAACACCCCGGCTAGCCGTCGCTAACGACACCAGACAATCGCTGCCAAAGGTCCTCTGCCGGAACCCCCAGCTGGTTGGCTAATTACCCAGGACCTCGGG
>Ga0307511_10001536_pt1 | contig 24412 bp, 20 predicted proteins | sample 13_EM_MG_FD_200266 | JGI IMG/M metagenome (GOLD analysis project Ga0307511, IMG submission 200266) | Populus trichocarpa ectomycorrhiza microbial communities from riparian zone in the Pacific Northwest, United States - 13_EM | ecosystem: Host-associated > Plants > Roots > Unclassified | place... | reverse complement strand
GGAAAGGCCAAAAAAGACAAGGGATATCGAAGTAACTTCACATAAAATTAGAAAAAGTTAAATTGTCATGGAAGGGAGCCGCAGCCGCGAGAGGAAAAAAAAAACGAATGGGAAGAGAGATCACATGCACACGAACTATCTAAAACTTTTGCTCTAATTCAAAATCCACGTGTACGCAAAAAGTCTATCTACACGCAACCGGTGAAACCAGTCAAAATATCCGCGTATTAAAAGTGGACCCGATTGCGGTCCAGCAGCAGTAAATGCCAAGCAGCGTCCGCAGACCATCACACAAAATTACCGGCAAGTGACGGTCACCACAACAATGGGAAACCTCAATAATCTAAGCTGTTAAACACGCCGAAAAGAAAGTCCATTCTCACACACACACTTTTCAAGTTGTTTCACACTCTCACAATGCTTTTATTTTATTTTTAATTTTTGAGAATGAATGAAATGAAGGAGAATAATAATATTAGTAGCGTGTGCACAAATTCCATGGAGAAAAGAGAAGAGAAGAAAGAGCTAACAAGATCAACAACATTAAAGACAGAGAATTTCAATATGGCAAATACTTCCTTCATTACACCACCACCACCACCACCAGCAACAACAACAAGTGATATTGATCAGATGCCTAGTGTTTTTGCTTTATCAACAACAGCAACACCACCACCACCATTAAACAGCATCTTTGACATGATGCCATTTGATATTATTGGTGGTGATCAAAAGGCTGGGTCTTTAGGATTTACGGATTTGCTTGATATCAACCAAGATTTTGGTGCCGCTGCTTCTTTATTCGATTGGTTTGCTCAGAATCCGATTGTGGGGTCTCAGCAGCAACAAACTTTTGTCCCATCACCGGCATCAACTCTACCGGAAACATCAGAGGTTTTGAATAACCCAGCAACTCCAAATTCATCAGCTTCTATCTCTTCCTCTTCGAATGAAGCAGGAAATGATGCTTTCCAACAAGTTAAAACTGGAGATCAAGAAGAAGAGCAGGATCACGACAAGACCAAGAAACAGTAATTTTCTCTTTTCCTTTCGCACTATAATATAATATCAGTATTGTTTTTTTGCTTTATTATCTTGTTTGTTACAGTGAGTTTCTTGTTTTAGACTGAAATATGAAAGAAAAGAGTGATGGGTGATCTGCTGAAGGGAAAATGAAATAAAAGAAGTTTTTTATTTTACCTGTTCTGTTTTGTGGAATTTTATGGGCTTTTTTGGAAGTACTGAAAGTGTAGTAATGTGTTGTGGGTTCAGGTTGAAACCGAAAAAGAAGAACCAAAAAAGGCAAAGAGAGCCGAGATTTGCTTTCATGACAAAGAGTGAAGTCGATCACCTAGATGATGGGTTTAGGTGGAGGAAGTACGGCCAAAAAGCTGTGAAAAACAGCCCCTATCCAAGGTATATATATCATTAGAATCCCATCTTGGTCTTCTTTATGACAGTACTGATCTCTTCTGAAGGATGAGGATACACAAAATCTTGTAACTTGTGTAGCAAGAAGTAACATATATGCAACCCCCCATTTTTTGGGTGATGATGATGATATATACACAAAAAGTTTGTTAATTTATTGCTTTTCTTGCAGGAGTTATTATCGTTGCACTAGTGCAGGATGTGGTGTGAAGAAGAGAGTGGAGAGATCATCTGATGATTCATCTATAGTTGTTACAACATACGAAGGTCAACACATACATCCAAGCCCATTAACTCCTAGAGGAAGTATTGGAATTTTGTCTGATTCAACTGGTTTTGGTGCTGCAACATCATCTTTTGTTATTCCACAAACTCAGTATCAACAACATGCCTACTTGTATAGCTCATCACCTTCTTTGAACATTAATACCACAAGTAATACTAGTTTTAGTCCCACCTTTTCTTTTCACCAGAGAAGGTCGGATAGTCCAGCTTCTTTGCTTAGAGACCATGGCCTTCTTCAGGATATTGTGCCCTCCCAGATGAGAAAGGAGCCTAAAGAGGAGTAGAAATACTTCCTATTAGATATCGGTATGTAATTTGATCTCTAACTTACTTGTGGGGTTCTGTATTTGTAGACGATCCCAGTTCACATTCTTCATGATACAGAACTTTATTGATGTTGGAAAATGACTACCCTTGTAGCTTATGCGGGAGAAGACTAGTTAATCTCTTGATTTCTTTTGTTGTATTCTTTGTATCCAGAGATTATTACATTACGGAGATGTTGGGTTTTGTGTCATCGTTGTTCTTTTAAGCTATTCAATCTCCTTATATTCTTCCAGCACTCGCTAATTCTTATTTTCATACCTCCTCTTCTGATTTGATTGGTTCATTTGCATTGATATTAGGAAAGGCTATATCATTAATACTGTCAGGAAAATTAGGGTTAGGGTTTTTTACATTTAACGAAGATGGTTTGAGCTTTTTTTTCTTTACCCTTTTGTCTGTATTAAATCCTAGGCTTCTTGGGAAATGAGAAACCGAGGATGAACTTGGGAACTTGATATATGTACGGGGAGCCCTACAAGGATAAAGATGGACAGTTTGTGAAAATTATGTGTACAGAGTTTATCGCATTAACATGCATGGGCCGGGGTGCAAAGTGTAGCAACTTGACACCACTAATCTTTGATGAGTTAATTATGAACATTTTCCCCCTCAAGTTATATACAGATGGAAATGAGTCATTGACTGGTAACGTGAACATATTTTGGCAAGGGAATGGTCTGTGTGTGGTTCTTGATTATTGAAGGGATGGTGAAAGATTTTGGTAGGGATATATAGGTTGCTTTAAGCATTGTCGAAGATGCACTTGGCTTCCATATTTAGTAAAACTCTCGGGGTTGTGAAGGCTTCTCCATGATGCACTGTCTTCGCCAGGAGTGTGTGGATATGGAGTTCATATACATGCCACGCTACAATTACTACTTACAGCCATACATGATTCAGTAGCGGCCATCTTTTATAGATATCGATGGGTGTAGGAGAAATTAATAGAATTGGATGAAAGGCCATCTTCAACTTTTATATACATCATCTCTTAGCTTTATATATATGATCCGATGCTTTAGAAATCACATAGGAAACATGCTAAGCATAGCCCCCACTAGCATATGTATATATATACGTACTCCGCATTCATTATCTATTCATGTGTACCCTAACAAAACTTGAATGTATATTTTCGCGTCCGAAACTTGAATCCAACATGTGAGTATGCACAAAAAAGATTGTGTTGTGTAAGTAAATACACAGGCACAGCTAAAATTAGATTCAAATATCGCTTATTAATATAATGTTGTTCAAGAAAAAGAAATTTGTTTATGACGCGCATTTGCAGTTGTTTATTATAAGTTAGTGGAGAAAAGATTCAAATCTCGTGCGTTCCAAAATGCCATTGCTTCTTGATATAAGTAGCTGGACGTATATTGTTGAAAACTTGTAAAAGTAAGGATAAGGTGCTGTAGTCGAGTAATGATTATTTTCCTAAAATGTCCAGTAGTCACCCTTTCGTGATTAAGCCCTTGCTTAATCTTCTGAAGATTTCAAATAAGCAACAGCTTTCAATTCAACGAAAAATGTAGCTGAAACAATCTATAATGTGAATAAAATAAAAATTCTCAAACCTAATTAGTATATATTTCAATAATATGATAGAAAAAATAACACGCTAACTATTTACATAAAGATTTAAAACCGACCTAACAAAAAAAAATTCAAAAGTTGAGTAGAAAAAATAATTAAAATTAGAAATCAACTACAAAAATAACAAAAAGCAACAATTTCTAAGTCTACCTTGAGAGTTTTTTTTTTACCTCGAGTGGTTGTAATGAGTCAGGTTTTTTATAGAATTGATTATATAGAACTATCTGGTAAAATGTAAAAATGATCCAACAAACAAATTTAATTAAAATTATAGATGTTTTTATTAGGCTTTAACATATATAAAGTTTTTTTTAATGAGCTTAAACTTATCTACTTGGTACAAAAACATATTCGCAACTCGTTACACATCCAACCTACGAACATCTAATTCTTAATTATTCTTTTTTGTTTGCCAAGATATTTCTTAATTTTTGAATATCAGGATGTAGAAACATTTGGAAAGGCTGCATCCATGCATTCACATCATACCTACAGATCATCTCCGCGACCATAGAGGTTTTAGGTTCCATCGTGGAGCTATGTGATTTGTGAAGCCGTAGTATATAGCATAGGCCATAATGGCATGCCGGGATGAATCATGTCATCTAGAAGAAATTGTGTGAAAGCTTTTCCGTCAATTTTTAGGAAAGTTTTTGGAAGCATGATATCATGGTATGAACACAGGAAGGTTTCAAGGAAATAATTTATGATCGAACAATGAACATGATAAAGATTCTCACAATTTTGTCCACCTTGCTATAGCAGTGAATATTCTTTAAATGACAGGATGGAGTGTATTTGCCTTTAAGCATCTTTAGAAAGTGGAAGAGATGGAAAATCGCACCCCTGATCTTGATTGTTCTCAGAAAAGAGAATTGGAAGGTGAGAATTGTCCTGCGTGATTAATACCCCAAACTTTCTAGTTAGCCGCTGATCATGAACTTTTCATTTCAAGTTAATATACTCTTTTTTTAACAACACTGCAGGAACTTTTCATCCTTAACAGTTCACGTGAATGATCACCTAGAAATCAATTGCACAACACATTTAAAAGGTTTAATTCGAGGGTGTTTTGGATCATTGAAATAATGGATTAATTTCAACATCCCATACACGTACGCATACATAATTACCATGAATGTGTGGCATGTGCGTACATACATGCCTCGCTAGCTAGTTCTAATTAAACATGAAAGCGTGAATTTATTCTTCTGGGACAAGCAAAAAAAGTGTTGGGGGACAATCTAGCCGTCAATATATAGAAATTTTATGTTCAGATCTTGAAAAGAGTGCGATAGGAAGGCACTGAAAGAATTAGGATAACATTTTGAATAACTCAAAATTCCTCGAATCACCCTTTTGAAAAGATATTAATTATGAAATGTAAAAAAGGAAAGACAAAAACAATTCCCCGGTGGAATCTTGTCCATGAAGATACATATAATTGTGCACTTCTTATGCCCAGAGAGGTGACCATGCTATATCAATGATTAATCAATCAAACAACTATGGTTTCATAGGCATGGTCCGCATGTGCTTACGAGTCTTTACATGGAGGAGGTGGGACGTGGAAAGAACTAGCCTTTTTTTTTTCAACCCTATTCGTTTTGGATTCATCTTAGAGGAACTGGATATTCCTTTCTCTCCAATGAATTTCTAACCTTGCTTAAACAATGGTTAGTTTACTTCTGCTAGAGAATTTAGTCTCCTTTTTTTTTGTTTAAAAACACAAGTTTGGAGGGAAGAGAGGACGAGTTACAGGCACTTGATTGATGGCATGGCCTTGTTTTTTGTCGTAGCAATCCAGCCCTTTTTTGAAAGGAGGCCTAGTTTCTTATTGATATAGAGCCCAGTACTCAAGAAATGGATTGTTCGAGAGGCCCGATTAATGAGCCCCCCCAGCTCATTACACAAGGGCCTATCTTGGAACATCTCTCTCCGACGAAAATCATGGGCCTTCTTGAGAGTCGAGTCCATTGGCCTTTCTGTATGGCTCCGGCTATGGATAATCTTGCCGAACGAAGAACCACTTGCTAATGTAAGCACAAGAAACAAAACATGAATGGGAAGTCGAGCAGTTAAAGTTTAGATTTCTATTAACAAAAGAGATACCAGTTATACCTTACTTGTGACAGATTTAAGATTGTTTCATCTTAGGTCTTCCCTATGTTCATTAATTCTCCTTTTCAGTGGCCATCTGACATTGTTGACAGATTGTTTCAAGAAGTGCCGGAGGGTTAATTCTATTTTGTTGTTTTATGCAGACCCCGGCGACCCTCAAATTCTTGATGCATCATTAATTTCAATTCTTGGGATTTATATTCGGACAACATGAGTTTTTTGAACAACGTAAGTAAAGAACTCAACAATCCTTTTACATGGACATTACAGCGCTCAAAAAATGACTCAAACCTAATCACAGTAGAGTAATTAATCATCCTGTGAATGAAGATCGACGGCATAACTTTATAACGCATACCATATACTATTATGGTAGAAAATATACTGAGACAAAGTAGCCATTCTATTCAATATTCATAATACAAGATTTGCAGCACTTTTACTATTTTTCATTAGGGGAAACTTACAAGGCTAAAGGGTGTTCAGGAGTATGTAATTGTTGTTTTTTAAAATATTTTTTTTATTCAAAAATATCAAAATAATATTTTTTTTTATTTGTTAAAAATAATTTTTGACATTTGATGATCCGAAAATATATTAAAAAAATTAAAACAAAAAATATTTAAAATTTCAGGAAACATAATGAATAAGTATTAACAGAGACTATTAATTACCAGCACATTAAATTTTTTTATCTTTTAAATATTTGAAGTTATGGGTATTATATTTGTTTTAATATCTTGAATATAATTCATGAAAAAGAATGTAATGTTTAACAAAAACTTGAATAATCTACGTGCAATGCCATTGCATGTCTAAAACTAGTGTGTGTGTGTGTGTGCGTGTGTGTGTGGTGTCCACTAGTCAGGGAGAGCATTCCTTGGTTCGGTTGGTTTTGACCGAAAAAATTAACCAAATTGAAATTTACAAATGTGGAGAGAATTCAAGAAGAAAAGCAGGAGAATTGAGGGAGTGCACAAGAGAGAAAGGAGACAGAGAGATAGATGGGCTGGCAGATGACCTGAGCAAGCTTTGTAGCATGAGAACCAACTCTACATAGTCGTTTCAAGCCTGCTAAGCATGCATGGTTTCTGAGATCAATTAGAATTCTATTTCAGAGATTGATCCTCTCTTGCCAGGGTCAATAATGCATGTACTCAGAGCATTGATCCTTGTCTTGTGAAAATGGATTTAGCATGTTAGATGAGATTTCTACTTTTGTTGTTTTTTCTTCTCTCCTTTTGCTATCTCCATAGCGTATCAAATTTACTGCCTTTAATGTAGGCTGTCATTCATGCGATAAACAAATTCCGGCCCCGAACAGAGCATGAAAAAGATTTTCCCATTTTTTTTCTCCATGCTCCCCCGACTCTTGATTGTTCTTATAAAAGAGATGCTGAAAGTAGGGATCCTTAGCCTTGTATTATAAAATACCACAAAGTATTAGAAATTTTCCTTTTCAATGAAATGCAAATATCATATTCTTAACGATCACATTACAAGACATCTAAAAATCTGCCTATCAAACACCTCTTAAAATACATTTCAGAAAACTGATTCAAAGAAGTAACAAAAAACTGCCTTAGCCTGGCACACATTTCAGAAAATACCTGCAGGGTATACTATCAATGGCCTGAATTCATGGTTTCTATCAGCAACACTAGAGATCCTTTTTGGCTCTTAGTTTTGATGGCAAAGATTAAAAAGATGTGTGGGCTATAAGCCTAGAAGACACAACTTAAACAATCATCTGCATCTGTTGAGTTCATGAATGGAACAATCCAACCCCTCAACGGAAACAGAACCTGCAACTCTAAGCTCTAGTGGTTTCTGACAAACTACTGGGCCCCTTTCTCTCAACATACTTGGGAAATTTTCAATGTACCATCTCAACTCTGAGAGAAACATTCGGTAAAAAGAAAAATTGAAGCACATGGGATTAGGGTACTGCACGCTCATCATGTACTATGAACTTGACTGCTTCCAAGTCTTGACAGCGTTGTCCAGTAACCAGTAACCACTAACCACCCTTTGGTACAATACATGAAACTACTCCATCTCTCTTTTTTTCGCAGCAATTTCTATTCAAGTGAACTGAAGCTATTAACCCCAGCACCATTTCATATACGTCCACACAAGCTAGTGGAACATGGATATGATCTTACCTTTTTTGTTTTATGATGCTTATTAAGCTTGTAATTGAGTTGGCAAAGCACCAACCACTTTGAACAAAACATGTGTGGATGATATTGGTGTGCTATTGCAGTTTGACGTGTACAAAGAATCCTGCCCAGAGGCAGACCCTTATATCTTATCTTGGGTTGAAAGTGCAATCTCCGAGGAACCAAGAACGGCAGCTTCCATGCTTCATCTTCCCTTCCATGATTGCTTTGTTAATGCAAGTCAAAGTTTAATTTTATGAACTTTACATATTGTTTCTCTTTATGAAAGCTTTTATTGCAATAGCAATGGCCATGATACAAATTGTGTTTTGCAGGGATTGGGCGCTTCAGTGTTGCTAGATGATACTGAGAACTTTGTGGGTGAAAAAAGCTGGACCATTGAACTTGAACTCGTTAAATCTGATCTGGAATCTGTTTGTCCTGAAACGGTTTCTTGTGCTAATATTCTCGCAGTTGTTGCCACTGATTCTGTTCTTCTTGTGTGTTGCATTTTTGCCACTCTTCATGTTAAAAGAATATCTTACTATCTTTAAATGGTTTGAACTAACCTGAATTCTACTTAATCTGCAGTCTGGTGGACCAAGTTAGGAAGTCCAGATGGGTAGGAAGGATAGCTTGAGTGCTAGCAAGGCAGCAGCGACTGGGAATATACGTGCTCCAAATTCTAGTGTATCAACTCGTAGTGGCTAATTTTCAGAATGTTGGCATCATACAGAATGATATGGTTGCCCTCTCAGGTAATATGTTTCCTATCCTAATGCATGTCAGGACACTCCTGCCACTTGAAAACCACGGTCTAATTGTGATTCGGCAGGTGCGCACACAATAGGAAAAGCTAGATGCTCAACTCTTAGCTCTCGATTCCTGTGCCCTGGTAACTACGGTGGCCGTGATGTTTATGTGGACTTCGTTCAGTCGCTACAGCAACCATGCTCATAAACTGTTGACAGCAACACGACTGTAGCACATCTTGACCTGGTGACCCCAGCTACATTCGACAATCTTCTCTAGGAAAGGGATTCCTTCCGTCTGACCAGTTCTTTGTAATAGAGATCGCACACGTGAGATTGCAGAATCCTACGTGGAGGACCATTATTATTCTTTGAGGAGTTCAAGAATTCCACGCTGAAAATGGGAGGCTTAAGGCCGCTTAAAGATGACAGGCGAAATATGTAGGAACTGTAGGACAGTCGACTAATCTTTCGATTACTACTAGCAAGATGACAAGCTACATGCTGATAACTTGGCTCAATTTAGAAGCTTTATCCATAATCCATGAGGTTTATATAAACGTTCGAGCGTGTAAAAAAAAAATACTCGAAAATTATAGTTTTATAATGTGTCCTAAAACGGTTAAACACCACTTTCGATTTTCTTTTCTGCTATGAATCTAGTATAACCCAACACTAATAAAATAAACCTGGCAAAAAAAGTACAACGCCTGGTGAATATTACTATTATTATTCATCAGCATCACTTGCCATCTCGGATCCTCAAGTGGGGCCAAATATGGGGGTTATGTGGTTACAAGTGAATATTGGATCATAGGTAGCAACTGATATGTTATATAGGCAAGTCATTACCCCGTGTACTGATGGCACATAGGCATTTGCATTACAGCAACTGTTGAACAGTAAATCGCCACAGCTAGTAAAGATTAAGCTGGAAAAACTGTTCAATAAACATCTCATTTAGCATTTAAAGCTCATAGCAGTTGTTGCCGCTCCTGTCGGATTGCCAGTGCTCTCACTTGGCATTTCAAGTAGCTGTAACTTTGCCCATGTGCTGCCTCAGATTCCTCTCTTCAAGTTCCTGGAGAAGAACGCAACATAACATGAGTAAGAGAACAAAAAACAATGAGCAAGACGAACAGAGAATTGAAAACTCCCAAACTGTCTTCCAAACCACATTTAAGGGTGTCTATGCCATCTTCCAAAACAATCTACCACATCTTGAGACTTGAATTGTCAGTCTCGTAAAAAAAAGAATCCAATTCTACTCCCCAAAGCAACCCAATGTCCCATAATCATGACCCACTAATCATGTTATCTTGGCAGTTTGCACACAAGTGCAATGCTGCAGGTGCTTTCATTCAGTTTCATCCAAAAGGGCACCTTGCAAGGACGAGTTACTATTTTTGATGTTCAGGCATAATTTTCTAGGTTTCCTTTGCACTAATTCCTATTTGTCTTGAGAAACTTTGGGTGAAAAGAAAACCATCCCAGAGTAATATAAAAATAGAAAATTATCAGAACCTGCTGGCTTATTCCTCCACATCCAATCCTGAGCAACTGGACGCCCCTGCAGCAGACAATGACCTTAGGAATGATCTATTATTACAGAAAAGGTCCAAGGACACGGAAAAACACAAGGTACCTGGAAGCGTGTCGAATCGTTGACTGAACTAGCTGCTGCAGGTAATTGTGTATAACCATGTTCCTGCAAAGTCAAAAAAAGATCCAAAAGGCAGATGACAAAAAACTCCTAACAGGAAAAAGATAAACGTGCAAAAGTTGTGTTCACATACATATTTCCTTCCATTTAAATCTTCAGTGAAAAAACAGATAGCAGAACACTTTCCACAGCTTTAATGAAGTCTAAATTCTAAAATGTGCCCGTGCAACAGGCATGGACTTGCATTCCATACAAGATACAAGATATTATAGGTTTAAAACTAAAAATTGTGCAGTTGCATGGTGTGGAGACCCAAATAGTTTCAGATTAAGGCTTGGTTGTTATTGTTTGTTTTAACAAGGGAGTAAATCAAACATATAAAAAGGCATCTTCTTGCATCTCCAATTTCATGACTTCTCGAGCAATTGTGGATAGCATGAAAAGCACATCCACCTAATGCAGAGCGCCATCTGCAACATTCCAATCAAAGCAAACTCCAGGGAATAAACCAGATTTAATACATGTAGGACACATTGATTTTTTGACAAGGGAACCAACAAAGATGGACGGGCTCAACCAAAAAAGTGCACCAGGGGCAATCTTTTTCATACAATGCAATCTACAAACGATCCAAAACTACACCAATCATTCCCTGGATTAACAGACAGGCTAAATTTCTTTGGACAACAAGACCTCTGGTGGGTGACAATACTTTCAATTATCATTGGGAATTCATATGAGTTTATGTAATACATTTACATTCTTCCATTTAAAATTTCTATGCAGTTATTATCTTACCACCTGCAAAATATGCAACTTGACACATTGTAATGGTATGTGGAATGGCCAGGCAAAGACCGAGGCTTAATTTGCTAAACCAGCCATACAACAACTAATAGAAAAATCAGTACTCAAAAGTAAGTACCCACAAAAGGAGGCTTTTAAGGCAGTCTCATTTTAAGACAGGCATTACTGTGACACATTAACAAATAACAAAATGCTTTCTGATGACTGGTAATTATCTGAGCATATCTTGTTGACCCCTAACTTCAGTAGTGGCATACTGGAAGTTCATGATATGGAGTTAGCGAGGAGATATGATATGCACTACAATTTGGAACAACAATATAGACACTAACCGTAGAAGAAAAGGAAGGCTGTGGCTGCTGTTGCTGGTGGCGAAACTGTGTTTGAAGATGCACCTGTTGGGTTTGTGGCACTTGCTGGGTGGGCAAAACTTGAGGATTTGTCTGTGGTTGAGGCAGTTGAACTGCAGGTTTTTGGTGCAGTTGCTGCTGCTGCTCAAATAATTTCAATTCTTCAGGCTTCTCCCACTGTCCAGTCACAGGGAAAAATTAACAGCTAATTCAAACAATTAAGTGCCAACAACAGAGCAAATCAACGATCAGTTGCTTACTCGGCTTTCATGAGTTACACCGTTATAATAGTACTTGAATCCCTCAGGGGATGTATGCTCAGTCCAATTACATTTTACAGGAGCTACAGTCTGACTCATAACACCTGCAGTAGGAGCAGAAGTAGATGGAGGCAAATCTACAGGAAGTGGAGTGCTGGCAACTGCTTGTGGAGGCCACTGAGAATGTGAAGGCAGGCAGTGCTTTCAGTATATAATCATAATAACACAAGTTTAACAAGCAAAAGGAAGTACAACAGCAAACACAAGATTGAGAGAAAATAGTATAATTTCTTAGATGGGCAAATTAGTGCAGCATCCTAACATGAGAAACTGGAATTTGGGTTTTCACGAAGTGAAGGGTGCCCCACGAAAAGACAAGTGGTATAAATGTAAGTAAAATATCATGGGCACTAACAGGTCAGACAGATAAAATTTTATCCAACGCCAACACCCAGCAACACTTTCAAGTTCAAGTTTCCTTGTGATCAGAACTACTTTTCCAGAAACCAAAATCATGTTTCCAGCTTTTGATAGCAGTTTTAACCAATGACGTCAAGCAAATGATCTAGAGCTGTATGCGCATTAAACCTTGCAGCCCAATACATGACTTTTACCAAATTTTGAAGAGAAGTGAGTAATGAATCTAGGAATTCCCGACCACTACACAGCTCTTTACCCTCTAAAAGCTTATCGTACCTGCTGTCTTGGAGCCTGGGGACTCTGTTGCAGTGTGCTCTGGTTTGATGGTTGCATCATCTGCAACTGTTGCTGCAGCTGGGAAAAAGCCTGCTGAGATGACTGAAAGCTTGCTTGCAGGGTTTGAGTTTGTTGTGACAGCATCTGAGCTAACTGAGAAGGGGACTGCTGGAGAGGCTGAAGTAGTTGCTGCTGAACAGGTGCAGGCAATTGCTGTTGATTTATTGCTACAGACATGGAGTGGGGGGCTTGTAGTGCTACAGTTGATGAGATGCCCTGCTGGATCTCAGTTTGAGAAGCAGGTAACTGTCTTCCAAAGCCAATCATATGCTGTGATGGCAGTGCTTGACTGAAGGGTGTTTGACCAGTTGCAAGCGAACTCTGTAGCTGACTGACATGAGAAGTCTGTGTCTGAGGATAGGAAGATGCAGCTTGAGCATGTAGTTGAAGGGAAGGTGGCAAGTGCTGAGGCGATTGAAGTGGTTTCTGCAGAGGTGATATTTGCTGGCTAGCAGGGGGGAGATGCTGCAGTGACTGGTTAACAGTCTGAAAAAATAAAAACATGTAGACAATATTTGTTAGTCTAGGATGACAATGAGAAGCACATGCAGGCATCAATAAGTGTCTTCATGTGCCCAAGATGCAGCAGGAGAAACTGTCAATCCTCAAAGTTCTGTAAGAATAGAAGTAACAGTGTCGAACCATGTGGGTCTGGGGTCTGAATTGCTAAAGCTAGCAACAAGAAACATATGCTTAGAATTAAACAAAGGAAACTCGTGCGCAACAAAGGAGACAAGTTTCTCATAAGAAGATATTCAATATACCATCCAATCAAAGAATATACATGTCAAGAAAAAGACTGCCAACTCCATGAATCTCTAAGTGGGATTCGTGACAAGAAAAGGGGTATTTTATCAAAAGTGAACATGATCAGGTGATCAATATACCATCCAATAAAAAAAATTGTTTTGTAAGTAAAAGACCAGATTAATCATGCATTTGCTTAAAGAGTCAAAACAAAAATTAATCATGGGTAAGAGAAAATGCTAAAGAGTTTCAACGTATCAGATAACTGCAAATAGTCTTACCTGGTTTAAAGGCATTGCTAAGTCACCAGACCTAGGAGGCAACTGATTCCCAAAACCATGAACACCAGCATTGGAGGAAGGACCCATATTCTGGGGACTCATTGGAAGCCAAGCATTAGGCGGAATATGGTCACCCATAGGATCCCCTAAATTTGGTGGCGGTCTAACAAAAGTGAGCATGAAAGCAATAATGTCAAAACAATAGATAAATAGAGAAGCTGAAGTGACAGTTTATTTTACCAGAATGTTAAGGGAAAATTTACCTAAGCCCTGAAGCTTGAAATCTTGGGCCGGCACCTGGACTACCAAATGCAGGACCACCTCTGGGGAAAAAAAAAAGCTCCAACATTTATTTTGTGAATTTCATTCAAAATGTAACAAGAAATGTACAAGTAATCCAGAGTGAAAGATGATCACAGCTGAAAAACCTTGAGTCTCCTCCAGGCCTGGGCCTCTTAGGATCTGCAAACCGGACAGTTAATGGTTGCTCACAACCCTGAACAGTTCAGAAAATTGAAGTAAAAAGGTGACACTTAATATTATATTCAGTAAACCTAACATCATAAAAGCAGCAAGCACTCCTTACTCTCATTGTATATATTCCGTTAAGACCATTAATAGCTGCCAATGCCATGTCTCTATGGGAGTATTTAACAAAACCACAACCTTCAGAATGAATTCAACAGGAGAATCAGCAGTCGAAAGTTAGAAACATGATGGTATTAGCTTCACATAGTTAAGATAATAAAGAAAAGGAAGTGCCAAGAAGAATGCACTGAGAAGAAGCATCAACCCTGCATGCTGTCACATAAAATGTTGGCCAATTGTTTACTGAGATATAGACTGATAATACCACCCATCCCTTATTGTTATGTAGATAATTTAGAAAAAGAACAATAACAATCTAATTTGCTCCACAAATACCTAGAAAAAAATATGCGGCATTAAGTTGAAAAGAAAATGAATTCAAATACAGGAATATTATGTTTCTTAACATGAAGTAAGAGTTAAGGGCACACCACGACTCTGCTTCATTTCATCACGCATAAGGTAAACATCTTCAACCCGACCATATGGTGTAAAAATCTGAACAAAGAAACACTTATTATTATACACATGCCTAGAAAGAAAAAGTAAACTGAATAAACGAAATTCATATATGCATCTATGAGGGAATGGTATAGAAGGTATATCTACTCATCAGATAAACCAACAAACTGTTAAATATTCACTAGAAGAGAATAAAGCATTCATTAAGAGGGAGAGAGGAAGGCAAGCTGTCAGAAGAATGACAAAACAATAAACAACCAAAAGACATGTGACATACTTCCTCAACTTCCTTTTCTGTAGCCTGTTTGTTCAGTGAACCAACAAACAACTTGTACTCAACTGCACCTACCATACAAAGGAAAAAATCAGGGAAGGAAATTAGAAATTAGAAATAATAACATATTTGCATGTGTTCTGTCCTATTAAAAACAAGTTTTAACTGTTCAAGGAACACAGCACCTAAAAGGGCATTTGCCAACGGAAATATTTGATCCAAGATAGTAATGAAGAACAAGAAATGTCCATTTCATAAAAGTTTTGAATAGTTAGCAAACCTAAGAATGTTTCATAGAGCAGATTCAACATGTAAGAAACAGATCAAACTTCGGAAACTTGGAAATCTCAGTTAAGTCATTGACAATTACCAAGGCGCTCTCGTTCTCCATCAGCATATCTAACTTGGATGGGACCCACACCCTGGAAAACAAATGTTTAACATGTGAAACTGCTATAATGATCCACATAATTGGAAACCAAGCAAAGGAACGTAACTAACCCCAGGCAGAGTTCGTTGATTGTGCAAAGCTCTGATGGCCCTATCAGCTTCTTCTGAGGTTGCATATTTTATAAAACAACAGCCTGCATGAGTGAAATGTTTTTAACCTGATTTTCATGGTTACTTGCACCTTCAAACGGTGGTGTGTATGTCATTAAATCAAAATGTAAAAAACATATGCCAGCACTCCTATGCATTAAACCGATTATTGTTAGGAAAAAAGAGTGCTCCAATACTCAACTAGAGCATTGCAGCTTTAGATCCATAAATATAATTAGCTGTTATTATTAGAAGTAATGAGCTCTTAGGACTAATTGAATGATTCTAATCTAAAGGGGTTTGAAAAAGCATGAAGAAACCTGAAGGTACACTTGGGTAAAAAGCATAAAAAATGGAAAAGTGGATGTAACAGATGTTCTTCCCGCATTCTTTTGCAGCACTCATGGCATAAAGAATGTCAATCATGAATTAGTCCACAATGTTCTCTCAAACAATATAATTTGCTTAAAGACTAACAACAAATAAACCAAACAGAGAGCATATGTGGGAAATCATCAGGTCTTAGGCCAAAGGTCTCACATGTAGCCATTTCACTGGTCAACATAATGCGACGAAAAAGTAGAGTACTGACAAGGGAGTTTAGAAATAACAACCATAATAGATAACAGCAACATGGCAGTAATAGCATGACCAAAACCATATAAATCAACAACTTATGCACAAGCCAAATAGTGTTTGATGATCACAAGGTCAATGATCACTTAAAATCATGTTTGTCAACAAAAAAAAGGAACATAAGATCCCCCCTGCACTCCAGCATAAAAGGTCTGTAGCACTGGTAGTTAGTTATCTCAAACATGCACCAAGTAAAATGACATCCAAAGTGCGTTCTCCATTTTGGTCTCAAAATCTTACAACTCGGTAAGTCTCTGCATACATAGAGCCCCAATCTAGAACAGACAAATGTACCTCCTCCAAAATAAAGATGATAAATGTACCATGGAATCAATCGTGTTCTTTATTTGGCTCTTTTTGTGCAAAGAATAAGCTAGTGTAGAGCATAACCATGAGACTTCTAAACATACAGCACATCCAGGCTCCTATCGCAGCCGGTCTACTAAGAACTCAAATGTCACAGACATGCACATTCAAATTCCCTGCTGCAGTAAAATTAATAGATAACTTATAACCGAAAACCTTTCTCGGCTTCGTATTTTGTTTAATCAAACACAACCAGGTGCATCTAGAAAGAAGCCATCTGTCTTAGCTTTTATCAAGTCATCTTGGAGACAAGGTAAATATGGATCATCGCACATAACAGGGAGAATGGCACAACCAAAATGAAACAGAAACAGGAAAGGTAATATAGGATACACCAACATAAAAGAAAAGGATTGATGAGCCGTCACCACTGGAGAAGACAACCTTCAAAGTGTTCTGCCAAAACTCTTTGAAACATTCACAAAGTACAGCACACAATACAGACTGAGAGCAAAAGGCCATTGTTTGATCACAAATGCTAGCAATGGCTGCTGCAAGAGGGTTCTTTCATGATGTTTGAAACAATTCAAATGATAAAGCAATAGATTTTATACAAACTCTCTCACCATGCTGCACGGTCAATTTTGCAAAATTTGAGGAGCAGTACATCAATTGGGGTGTCTCACAAGTAAACTAAGACTCCTATGTGACCACCTTACAGGTGGCAGTAGTGGTGCGCCACTTCAACAATAGTGATCAACTAAGTTGGTAGCATCAACTTTCAAACAATTTTGGTAGATAAAAAGAATGAAGTGAAATAACACCAGAGAGCAAATAGCCAAACTGGTGTGTGGCCAAAACAAGCTCTTACTCTAATCGACACTAATATGCCTCACTGTATATGGACCCTGATCTGTTATTTAAACTATCTACCTGATTCTATTTAGGAATATATAACCAGGAATTCATCATGAACCTCTCCTGCTTAGCCACTAGAGCACGATGAAAAATAAAACTAATACAAAACCCCTGACACAATAATATACAGCTAAGAAATTATTGCAGTCATGTGTCACCAAACTGCCATTTGATTGAGTTCTACAAACATGGCACATACCTGGTAAAAAAAATTAAAAATGAACCTTTAGTACCTAATAAGAAACACAACGACAAAAAATGTTAAGAGCAGAATGCTATAGGGCACATCATCCACAATTGCCACACCATGACCATCACAATCTCATTCAAATGCAAGTTGGTAAATAATGAAATGATTTCTATTAACCAAAGCAATGGAGGTCACCACATAATGAAATTGAATATGACATTATAACTAATCACAAGCTGCTAGCAACCACCAAGCACAAACTTTAATAATTAAACAAAACCAAAGCACTGGAAGAAAAATCCTTACTTATCAATATTGCGCTCTACCTCACAAGCATGGTTAGAACAGCAAGACTAGGAAATGGTCCCCAAATTTAAACATTCAATTTTTTAGACCCTCAGTTACATGAAATCAAGGAATTGGCTTTTGATAAATAGACCATGGAAACAACAATATACACACACTTCAACCCAAACCATAAGCATACAAACCAAAGGGATACACATCATACATGCCTGCCACAACATTAGTAATACAAACCAAAGGGATACACATCATACACGCCTGCCACAACATTAGTAAGTGCGCTGTCTTATTAAGTATAACTGTTAAGTTCTAATCGAACACAAATTGGAGCCAAGCCATGCGCAACGAGCGTCTTACTACCACAACCCAACCACAAAAATAAGCTCCACGTTATATTCAACCAACCATCAAACAAAAAGCTTCCCAAGATATGTCCACATAATGAAGCTTTAACGTCCATCTCACAAGCAATAGGCTTATATTTCTTAAAAAACACATCACATGTTAATTTTCAAGATACTACTGCAACTGTTGGCACATCCATGTTCAACAAAACAGAACAAAGCCAGAAACCTCGAAGGAAAGCAGAAGGCAACATTCACATTACATTCAGACAATATTCATCTTATATCCATCATCTCATATCATAGAAAGGGGAAATAATCAGACAATCACCATAGACAATATTCATCCCATAAGAAATGGCCTATCACTCATATTTCCAGAGTAGCTTTGGAGTTTGGAGGGATGCATAACCGACAACCACAGCTCATTTAATGCAGTAACCAACCACATCCAACTAACAATCCAACTGCTAACCATCTCGTTTGACAGTGCAAAAAACAATATCAACAACATTCAAAGTGGACAGCTCCCAGTTTGCCAAGAAAAAAACCATAAAAAATCCTTAAGATTATATCATGTTTAACACCATTAGGAGAGTAACAATTAAATATTTTCTGGTGTCACTGTGAACAAAAGATGTCCTTATAAACATCCTGACATAAAAGTGCTACAGTATGGTAATAGACATCCACATTACAGAACACTTATTGGGTAATACTCTCACTGCAGCAGCCACTATGACGAGAGGAGGATCTAATCATCTTCAAGTTCCAAACTGCTATAGAAAACTGTTTTTTAGTAGGTTTGCATGTGCTGTCTTCATGTTTTGACAGGACGAAGACAAAAAAGGGGACCAAAACCAACAAGCCCGAAACTTGTTGCAAAAATAAACTGAGATGAAAGATGAGAATACTTTGCTCCCATCAGCCTCTTAGAGACCTGAAATAAGATACATAGGAATCACAATTACTTCATTTAAAAATAGCAGTTTACATACCTTGTTGCTGTCCTGTTCTCTTGTCTTTGATCAATGCAACCTCTATCACATTTCCATGTTCTTCAAACAAGGGGCGAATCTGGCATCAAATCAGTAAAACTACATTAAGATGGCACAAACATGACACTATAAAGTAAAAATTTCCTGCCCAATAAAGTTGAAGATAACCAACTGCAAAAAGACACAAATCAGCATCGTTTATGGTAAGACACCAGCCACGACAAAAAAGTGGAGAGTACTTGTGCACAGATACATGTATAAGAGGTTTCAAGTGCTTTCTTAAGGGTTCAGTATAAGTCTAATTATAATATTTCATGCATCAACTAAATGACTTACATCCATTTCAGTAGCTGTCCTTGGAACAGAACCCACAAAGAGCTTTGCAAAAGCAAAACCACTACGACCACCACCACCATCAAACCTATCTGCAAAATACAAATTCATTAACATCTGAACAAGAAAAGACAATAAAAACACATAATTTAACTTTAATGACATGATTAGCACAAAATGAGAGCAATCAAATTAATTTAAATTGCCATTCAATTCCACCAAAACTACACGAATAAACACCCAATTCCCAAATTAAGAAAAACAATAATTAAATTACCATTCAATTCCCACTAAAACTAGACATCTAAAACCCAATCCCCAAATTAAACAACGAAATTGAGTTAAATTTCTTTTCAACTTCATTATAAAACCACGCAAACAAAACCCAGATCTCCGAATTAAACACATATCAATTACCAAAACAGAAATTAAGAGAAAAAACGTTTCAATTTTTAACTAAACAAAACTTTACCAGGCGAGCTTCCGTGAAACCCTCGTTTGCGCCCGGAAATATTCTGAGGTGGCAGGGACAACGGAGGCGGCACTTGATAATTAGGCACAAACCCCCCACCTGCACCGCCCATCGGCCTAAACCCCCCATCACCACCACCACCCATGGGCCGGAATCCACCATCTCCACCTACACCACCACCCGGAGGACTATCAAATGCGCGCCTTCCCCCTCCACCGCCATGGTAATTATTAGGGCTACGGCGATTGTAATTGGTATAGTTGTTGCTGTTGCCGTTGTCAGAGTAGCGGTTTATAGGACTGTCGGAGAAGCGGGAAGGGGCATCGGAGAAGCGGGAGGGGCGGCGGTTAGGGTACGAGGAATCTTGGTTGTCGATGGTGTTGTTATAGCTGCTTGTGTTGTAGTTGTAGTTGTCGTTGTCGTTGTCGCTGTCGCTGTAGCGGTCTCCTCCCCTGTGTCTGTTCATTGATAATTGGAGGAAAAAACCCTAATTTTGACAAACCCTAATTCAGTGACTTGTGATTTTGTTGAAAGAGGGGGGAAAAGATTTAGGGAGGGAAAAGGAAATATGAGAGTGACAAAACTGGACTGAAGAATTTTCGTTTAGGAGTGGAGAAGTTTCGTTTTAGTTTTTAAGACAACCATGACTTATGGTCAAAAATCATTATAGTCCCTCGAGTATTGATATGCAGTCTGGTCAGCCTTTTTTTCATGTAAAAACAATGCCGATGAGTCACAAGCTATGAGAAAGTTAATGCAATAGGCCAACATGAAAAGAAAAAAAAAAGGTATTTGGAAAATAAATAATTATTAATAGTACTAAATAACCTTATTCATTGCAGAGACTTGAAAAATAAAATAAAGATAACTCTTTAGTTGTAGGAAAATTGTTCTTGTACCTGTTGATATTTCACTTGTCATTTAATTTAAATGACAAATTATTTATTTTCTACATTTACATTTATACAGCAGAAAGAAAACAAAAGGGATAAAGTGTGTGTTTAGTATTATAATGCAGTGTGATTTTTAAAAAGTGTTTTTAAATTGAAATAAATAAATAAAAATATTTTTTATATTTTTTATATTAATACATCAAAATTATTTAAAAATAAATAAAAAGTATGCATTGAACACATACCTGTTTTGTATTAAAATATTTGATTTTACAAGTTTACTAATGTTCCTGCAGTAATAGTTTAAGGTCCGGATTTTGGATTTTGACCGGGTCACCGGATCATCCATGTCAATTTTTTTTAAAAAAATCAAAATAACATCGTTTTAATAAAAAAAATAAAAACAAAAGTCAACGGGTTGCAACCGGGTCACCCCGAGTTTTTCTTTTCTCTATTTTTTCTTAAACTCAGCTCGGTTCTAGCTCCGAGTCCCGAGTCAACCCGCAAGGCCGGGCCAGGTTTCAAAACTACAAGTGAGAGCGTGAGGTCATCAATCAATTTCCTTTATTGTAATAATATATATATAAAAAACTAGCAATATTGCTAAGAAATATATTTTATTTTTCTCTATAAAATGATATGATATCGATAACTATCTATCTATGAAGACTATTGTTAATATTCACCATAATAGTAATTTAAATGACGAAATTAAAATTCTAATTTCATATAATTATTTTTTGTGAAGGGTCAACATTTAATTCCAATGTTCAAACTCGTTGTATACCACTTTAAAAGATGTCCGAGAGTGTAATAATGATTGGTTTTTATAATATTATTTTATTAAAAAATATATAAAAAAATATTTTTGATATTAACATATCAAAATAAACTAAAAACATAAAAAAAAAAATTTAAAACAAAAAATAAAAATAAATTTTAATTTTCAAAACACACTTTTAAAACATAAAACAAACATATCGGTATACAGGCAGCACACGCCAACTATCAAAAGGCATGAGTTAGATGAAGGACTTATTCACCGTAAATGAGAAGTAGAAAGTTCGATTGGATAAAGGTAAGAGATTCAGGGGTTATTTTGACCCATCGTTAAGACTCGAGAAAGCTACAAATGATTTTCTGATCCAATGATTACAAACGGCTTTGCATGTCTTTGGGCTGGGCTTTGTTCGAGAGCCTGGTTTCGAAATGGATATTTTTGTGGGTTCACTTACTTTAACTTGGATCCTGGTGCGGTTTCATGTTACAATGGGCTTTAGGGTTGCGTTTCTAGTCAAGGAAAGATCGAAGTAGAGACAGAAACTTTGCCTATATTATATTTTTTCCTGCTCCTGCGTGGGCGTGTTTCTTTATCAAATCTCCAGTCTAGACAGAAACTTTCTTCCAAGAGCAGAAGAAATTTTAAGATTTTATTTTCCAACTGAATTCTTTCTAGTTGCTGCGTGATTGAACATTTCTGGTTTAACGAAACGAATTCATGCCACTATAGCAAGTCTCCACAAATCAAAGGGACTTGAAGCTCGGGGGAGTGCAGTATGACCTTCCATTCAAACTTTCTTTCATCTTCACTGTTTTCAAACGTTGCCAAGGCCACTTCTGAAGCTGCATATCATAAACCACATCCCCTCTCTTCTTTCAGATTCTCTATCTGGGAATTAGAGATTCTCAAAATCTTTAGCAAGTTGGCCTCTTGAAAAATGGAAGTGATCATGTGATCTGCTCTGCGTCTCAGGGATATCGGATTGCATGAAATGAGGTTTACAATTCTAATTCCAGGTCAAGTTTGCTAAAAGAGTGATTTGGAACATTCTCGTTGCACGCAATTCAGAAACTCTAAAACCTGACAACCATCCACGCAACTCTTCGAGACCTTCCATTTTCACTACAAAAGCCAAACCACAGTACTCGAGGAAAAGCTCGGCTAACCAAGACTGCTCAGCCTAAGCTAGCACGTTGATCGAAAAAGACCCAGCAAGCAACATTCACATAGTCAAAGAAACGGCTTCCCAGTTAACAACCAGACCAGAGTTGCTCCAGAAATTAAATGGATCGTAAGCAGATGACAATCCAAGGAGAGCAGATCCCAACACACGTTTCTTTCCAAGCACCAAACACACAATGTAAATGGGTTTCATTTCTCAGCATATCTATCAATTTAAGTCCCAAGAGGCCACGCCACGAGCTATAACCATCCTCCTGCAGTGTCCTAACAAAAAGAAGCCTTGAATTACATTCAAGCGACAACCTGATTCAAAAGTTTCAGTAGATAGAATACATAATCACATACCAAGGATCTGTTTCACCATCAAGCAATATGGTCAATGTTTCTTGAAAGTGTCCAGTATAAAACAATTCTAAGATTTACTTGCTCATTCCACATCCATGTTAAACAAAAATAAGTGAAGCTATAAACTCGAAAATACAAGTATCCCGAGAGCACTAGCTTATGCACCAAAAAGAATACAAGCTTCACCGCTTCACATTTGAACGAACTAGACCAACTAAGCACAAGAAAAGGAAAGGAAAATAACCAGACAATCAGTTCTGTACATATTGTCAACCACATCATCTATGATGGCATAAAAAATAAAATCACTTTTATTCTCCAATTTTATATAGAAATCAGTTCTAATAGTTCCAAGGGGATGTGGTTTTTTTAATCCACCGCTACTTATAACAGAATAGCTCTCAACTTTAAGCAGAAAATGAGAAACCAATAACTGCTTTGAGAGCTTTCTAGCTTCATTCGTAAATTGTAGCCCAGCACTTAAAGCATACACCGTCTATATAGCATTGTTGTCAATCAAATTCAGAAATGAGAAAATACTTTCTAAACTCTCAAGCCTAGAAGTTTACAACAAAACTGAATCTATTGCATGTTCACAGACGGACAGAGAATACTTGCATTTCTAAGACCGCAATAGGGGAAAAAAATCATCTCGCTGCAATGACAGAGCTTCAAAGTGTAAGCCTAAAGGAAGCTCAAATGGATAACTTAGCTGTGCCAATTCAGCAATCGAAAGTATTCCTTGCCCAAGAGGCTAAGCAAAGAGTAACAGACACTCCATTTACAAATAAAGGAACAAAAACCTATCAGTTGGCTAGAATAATAAATGGAAAAAAAAAAACAATGCAGCTGAAATTTTTTGTTGCCAGATTAATGAATCTTAGGTTCGAGGGGCTACAAGCATGCACAATACAGCTATCTTATGCATACTCAACCTTGCTATACTATCTACCTTTAGTTATAGATGAGACATGTTCAACGTCTTTCAAACTTTCTAATGTTCCCATTTTCCATATGCATTTTTCGTGTAAAGAAACCAACCTGAGTTGAACATTAAGCATTCTTCCTGCAAACAACCTGTAATGAGAAATGACAGGAAACATGAAACGTAATTGAAGGGAAAAAAAAGAAGGGAAAATTGACAGCATATAAGAGATTCTTTCAGAAGGTGAAGTGATGCTTCATATATGTGTGCGTGTGCGTGTGGTTTTTCATAGAAAGTTTAAATAATTACATTTTTATTACTGAAATGGGAAGATGAAATGGAGGTGAAGGCAGTCAAGGGACCAGGAAGAGTATCGGTCAT